>ENA-OPCA01000002-OPCA01000002.1-human-gut-metagenome-genome-assembly--contig:-NODE-2-length-274487-cov-6.518045_pt1 | contig 274487 bp, 256 predicted proteins | sample MGYA00241076_ERZ501468 | MGnify/ENA primary metagenome ERZ501468 (study PRJEB25962, sample SAMEA2042633) | human gut metagenome | biome: human gut; feature: human-associated habitat; material: faeces... | reverse complement strand
TGCTTGTCAGCGGTACGGACGGCGTCGGCACCAAACTTAAACTCGCTTTTCTTATGGATAAGCATGATACGATCGGGATCGACTGCGTGGCAATGTGCGTAAACGATGTTGCATGCAGCGGCGCGAAACCGCTCTTCTTTTTGGATTATATTGCCTGCGGCAAAAACTATCCGGAAAAAATTGAGCAGATCGTAAAGGGCGTGGCAGACGGCTGTGTTCAGGCAGGCTGCGCGCTTGTGGGCGGCGAAACCGCCGAGCATCCGGGTCTGATGCCGGATGAGGAATATGATCTTGCCGGCTTCACCGTAGGTATCGGCGAGAAAGATCAGCTCGTATCCGGGGAGAATCTCAAAGCGGGCGATGCGCTGATCGGCGTTGCGTCCTCCGGCGTTCATTCAAACGGATTTTCACTTGTTCGAAAAGTTTTTGATATCAATGAAAAAACTATATCCAAAAAATATGATGAACTTGAAAAACCGCTTGGCGAGGAACTTTTAACTCCAACCAGGATCTATGTTAAACCTCTTCTGAAACTTATGGAAAGTGTGCGTGTAAACGCGATTTCTCACATTACCGGCGGCGGATTCTATGAAAATGTGCCCCGTATGCTGAAAGACGGCTTTACCGCCGTGATCGAGAAAGACAAATGCTTTAAAATGCCCGTTTTTGAACTGATTCAGAAAGTCGGCAATATCCCTGAAAGAGATATGTATAATACCTTTAATATGGGTACCGGTCTTGTGATAGCAGTTGATTCCGATAAGGCGGACGAAGCTGTAAGCATACTTGATTCCTGCGGCGAGCAGGCGGCTGTCATCGGCGAGATCAAAGCCGGCGAAAAGGGTGTTGAACTATGCTGAATATTGCCGTTCTTGTTTCCGGCGGCGGAACCAATCTTCAGGCGCTGATTGACGCGCAGAACAGGGGAGAGATCATAAACGGCAGAATCACCTGCGTAATCTCCTCCAAGCCCGGCGTGTATGCGCTGGAACGGGCGGAAAAGGCGAATATTCCATCGGCGGTCATTGCGCGCAGTGAATATCCGGATATTCGTTCCTATACTGCCGCAATCACCAAGGAACTGCTAAACCGAAAGGCGGATCTCGTGGTTTATGCCGGTTTTATGACGATTTTGGATGAACAGATCGTAAAGGCATTTCCCGGGAAAATGATGAATGTGCATCCGGCGCTGATCCCTTCTTTCTGTGGAAAAGGTTTTTACGGCCTTCACGTGCACGAAGCGGCGCTGGAAAAAGGCGTAAAACTCACCGGAGCAACGGTTCACTTCGTTACCGAGGAGTGCGACGGCGGCCCGATCATCCTGCAAAAGGCAGTGCCTGTGTTAAATGGAGATACGCCGGAGAGTCTGCAAAAACGCGTTATGCAGGAATGCGAATGGAAAATACTGCCCGAGGCGGTTTCCCTGTTCTGTCAGGGCAGGATCCGCATCATAGGCAATAAAACAGAAATTATTTAAGGTGAACTTATGGAAATTAAAAATCTTGCAAAACTTCTTTCGGATAATTCCTACCCCGGCAGGGGAATCGTTCTCGGCAAAAGCCCAAACGGCAAACAGGCTGTGATTGCCTATTTTATCATGGGCAGAAGTGAAAACAGCCGAAATAGGGTCTTTGAGGAAAACGACCGCGGCGGCATACGCACCAAGGCATTTGATGAATCTAAAATGACGGATCCCAGCCTGATCATTTATAATCCTGTTTTGAAACTGGACGGAAAAACGATCGTTACAAACGGAGACCAAACCGATACGATCTATGATTATATGAAAGACGGCCATTGTTACCGCCACGCGCTTTTAACCCGAGAATTTGAGCCGGACGCGCCGAATTACACACCAAGAATTTCAGGCGTTGTTAAGCCAAACGGCGATTATGTGCTTTCCATCCTCAAATCCAATATGGGCAAGCCGCAGTGCCTACGGTTCTTCTTCGAGTACCCGGCAGAGGCAGGTCTGGCGCATTTTATTCACACGTATAAGTGTGACGGTGATCCGATCCCCTCTTTTGAGGGCGAACCTGTCCCCGTCAGCGTAGATACAAACGATATAGACGAGTTTACCGCTGTAATCTGGGATCATCTGAATGCAGAGAATAAAGTTTCTCTGTTCACACGATTTATTGATCTGGAGACCAAAACAGAAGAAACAAGGATCGTGAATAAAAATAAGTGATTTTCCGGATCTTTATTTGCAAACTTATCTTAAGAAAGGCAGTTTCAATATGAAAGTACTTGTAGTAGGCGGCGGTGGCCGCGAACACGCGCTGATCCGCAAGATCAAAGAATCCCCCAAGGTAACGGAGATTGCCTGTTGCCCCGGAAACGGCGGAATTTCTTATGACGCAGAGTGTTATCCTGTTTCTGCAACGGATATAGACGGCGTTGTGGAGCTGGCAAAACAGATCCGTTCGGATCTCGTTGTTGTTGCGCCGGATGATCCGCTTGTTATGGGCATGGTGGATGCGCTCAATCAAGCAGGATTCAAAACATTCGGCCCGAACGCAAGGGCGGCAATCATTGAAGGCTCCAAGGTTTTTTCCAAAAATCTGATGCTGAAATACAATATTCCCACCGCGGAATATAAAGTTTTTGACAATCCTGCGGATGTGATCTCATATATTAAAGAGAAAAATGAATTTCCAACGGTAATAAAAGCAGACGGCCTTGCCCTGGGAAAAGGCGTTATCATTCCCGAAAACATGGAAGAGGCTGAAGCGGGCGTTAAGGAGATCATGGAGGATAAGATTTTCGGTGAAAGCGGCAATCACGTTGTTGTGGAGGAATACCTCACAGGTCCCGAGGTTTCCGTGCTGGCGTTTACGGACGGCAAATGTGTTAAACCTATGGTGTCTTCCATGGATCACAAGCGCGCTTTGGATGGAGATAAGGGTCTGAATACCGGCGGAATGGGCACGGTTTCACCTAATCCGTATTATACGCCCGAAGTGGCAGATGAATGTATGAAAAAGATATTTATCCCCACGATAGAGGCAATGAACAAAGAGGGCAGAACCTTTAAAGGCTGTCTCTATTTCGGTCTGATGATCACACCGAAAGGCCCGAAAGTAATAGAATATAACTGCCGGTTCGGTGATCCCGAAACGCAGGTTGTTCTTCCGCGCCTGAAGACGGATATTATAGATATTTTTGAGGCAATCGAGAATGAAACGCTTTCCGATCTGAATATAGAATGGTCGGACGATGCCTGTGCCTGCGTTGTGATTGCCTCCGGCGGCTATCCGAAATCTTATCCGAAAGGGCTGGAGATCACTGGGCTGGCAAACGGTCAGTTGGACGGCGTTACCGTCTATCACGCCGGCACTGCAATGAAAGACGGCAAACTGGTTACTTCCGGAGGCAGAGTGCTCGGCGTAACGGCGCTTGGCTCTGATCTCCAGACGGCGTTGGATAAGGCCTATGCGGCAGTGGATCGGATCTGTTTTGAAAACAAACACTACCGTAAAGATATCGGCAGGCGTGCACTTGCCGCGCTGGAGAAAAATAATAATTAATTGTGAACGAACGGTTAAAAATCCTAAAAAATTACAATTAGTTGTTGACATTTATACAAATAGGAATTATACTATAGGGGTGTAAAAGGGAAGTGCGTACATTTTTCTTTTCGCCCCTTATTATTTTATGTTTTCAGAGGTCTTGAAAATGGCTACAGTTAAGAAAACCAGTAAAAAGAAAAAAATTATTATTGCTGTTGCAGTGGTGCTTGTTGTTGCGATTCTCGGCACCGTGATCGGCGTGGCTGCAGGTTCCAGCGGCAAAACGGCAGTAACCTTAAATACGATCGGCACCGGAGAGATCAATGAAACGGTCAGCGCAACGGGCACGGTTTCCGCCGGTTCCACTAAAGAGTATAAAGTGGGCGCCGTTGCAACCGTTAAAGAAGTTTTCGTGCAAACGGGGGACCAGGTCAAAAAAGGCGATCTCCTTGCCACCTTTGATACATCTTCTCTGGATTCTCAGGTGAGCAGCCTAAACAGCACATACCGGCAGGCAAGAGACTCTTATAAACAGGCGGTCAGCGATCAGAAAACCGCAAAAAACAACTTAGCCGCGCTCAATAAGGAGATCAGCGATCTTGAAAAAGAGGTGCAAAAGCTGGGCGGCGAAACGGCTTATACTACCGTAAGACCGAGTTTTACACTGCCAAGCACAACAACCACAACCCAGCCGGCGGAAGAAGACTCTACACTTCCGTCCGAAACCTCCACTTCCACAACGGAATCCACCACTTCAGAGCCTGTTACATATCCGCCAACGATTGAAGGCGCGATGCAGGCACTTACAGACCTCGTTGAAACAATAAATGCATTGTCTGATGACGTTCAGCAGACCAATGAAATGATGCGCACTGTTATGGAGCAGATTTCAGCGGAGCTGGAAAGCGGCAATTATTCCCCGGATAAGATCGCCGAGGCTGTCGGCGATGCGGTTTCTGATGCGATCCAGCAGGGCATTATAGATGAAACCAAACTCCTGATCGAAAGCGGCGCCGCTGTAGATATGATAGAGGCGGCAGTTTCCAGTGTGGACTGGTCTGCCATAGGCAGATCTTTTGCCGACAGCCCCAGTGTGCAGCTGACTGCGGCAGAGTTGCGCCTTGCCGCGTTTTATGTCCAGAAGCAGCTTTATGAACTCAATGCTTCAGACACCACGGTTTATGCCAAAAAACAGGTTATGGACACCGCCAAGAGTGCGCTGGATTCCGTAAAGGAGGCGTGCTCAGAACTTGAGGCGGGCTGGACTGCCGCTTTTGACGGCACGATTACCGCATGTGATATTTATCCCGGCGAGCAGACGAGTTTGCTTTCCTCCGGCATTACGCTTGAGAATCTGGATACCATGGTGGTTACGCTTTCACTCGGCGAATACGATGTACACAAAGTAAAAGTCGGCATGCCGGCTACAATTACGTCCGCTTACGGCACTTACACTGGCGAAGTCCTTTCCAAGGCGCCGGTTGCAACGGGCGGCTCCTCCGGCTCTGTTTTGGACAGCGTTGGTTCCATTGCCGGTATCAGCGGTCTTTCCAGTCTAACTTCTACCGGTGCCGGCGTTGAAGTGCAGGTTTCTGTTGATAATGCGGACGAAAATATTATCGCCGGCTTTGATGCGGATGTAGAGATTCAGGTCGGCGACTATCAGAATATCATAACCGTTCCCATTGAGTCGATCGTTTTGGAAAAGACCGGCACGTATGTTTATCTTTATAATGCAGAAGACGAAACCGTTACCAAAACGCTGATTGAAACCGGTGCTGTTTCCGATTCCGTATATCAGGTAACAAGCGGCCTTCAGGTTGGTGATCAGATCGTGGCAACACCGTCTTCCGATTATGAGGAAGATACCTTTGAAGTCAGGGTAACCACGGAATAATCGGGGCAGAGTTATGAATATTTCAGAAAGTTTTAAAATTGCCATCAAGTGTATCCGCGCAAACTGGATGCGTTCTTTGCTGACGATGCTTGGTATCATCATCGGTATCAGTTCCGTTATCATGATCATCGGCGCGGGCACGGGCGTTCGTGATTATATCGTTTCTCTTATAGAGGATATGGGCGCAAATGCCGTGATGGTTTCCGTAGATGCAACCCAGGCGCAGGATAATGATTATATTACGCTTGATGATATTGACAATATCAAAGAAAGAGTAAACGGCGTAGATCATTGCTCTCCCATGATGATGGGCTTTGCAAACGCCACGATCGATTCTTCGGCAGAAGAGGCTACCGTTATGATCATCGGCGTAAATTCCGATGTGCAGTTTATGTTTCCGGACGGCGCTAAATACGGCAGATTCTTTACGGAGGAAGAATATAACGCCTCCAGCCCCATCGCGGTGATCGGCACCGCAAGCGCCGATATGGCGTTCGGATATGAAGATGTTGTCGGTCAGTATCTGACCGTTTCCTCCACCGGTTCAACCATGAAGATGCGGATCTGCGGTGTTGCCGATATCGATTCGCTTGTGAGCAGTGTTGGCGGCGGCAGCAGCAGTTTCGGAGAGATGTTCCAGACGGGAGACCGCTTAACGATCGCCCTGTTTGTGCCCTGCACCACGCTTTCCAGGTTGACCGGCACTGCGCCAACCGTTTCTTCAGTATTTGTAATCGGGGAAGAGGATGCAAATAATGACGCAATCGGCAATGCTGCCGTAAACTATCTCAAAGCCGCACACGGCAATTATGCGGATAATCTGTATACCGCGGAAGATATGGCAACCTATGTTGAACTGGTAGATATTATCGTATCCGTGCTCACGGCATTTATTGCCTGCGTCGGCGCAATCTCGCTTATTGTAGGCGGTATCGGCGTTATGAATATCATGCTTGTTTCGGTTACGGAACGAACGCGCGAGATCGGCATACGAAAATCTCTGGGCGCAAAAACCAAAACGATCACGCTGCAGTTCTTAACGGAATCGATCATTCTTTGCCTGATCGGCGGTATTATCGGGCTTGTGATCGGTATTTCAGGCGCCTATCTTGCCTGTTCCATCATTGATATCAAGCCAAATATCAATATCGGCATTATTTCTGTTGCGCTCTTGTTCTCCTGCGGCGTTGGATTATTCTTTGGCATTTATCCTGCAAGAAAAGCCGCTAAAATGAGTCCGATAGACGCATTAAGACGCGAGTAATTTCTATATCTCCTTTCATCGAGGGATCCCTGCTGTATGGCGGGGATCTCTTCATTTAAATCATAAATTTATGTTTACAAAACAGTGTATATATGTTAAAATGATGAAACAAGCGTTTTGCGGGCAAAGGAGGAGTTTGCTTGAGCGATCTTAATGAAGTTTTAGCGCAGTTTAATTTTAAAGGGGAACTGGAAAATTGCGAACTGTTCGGTTCCGGTCATATCAATACCACTTATCTTGCCAAATATAATGATAACGGCAGGGAATGGAAATATGTGGTTCAAAAAGTCAATCCCAATGTTTTCAAAGATATAGATCATCTGATGGATAATATTTTCAGCGTTACTTCTTATCTCAGAAAAGAGATTAAAAAGAACGGCGGCGATGAAAACAGGGAAACGCTCCACTTTATCAAAACCAAAACCGGCAATAAATATTACAGAGATGCTAACGGCAATTGTTACAGGGCTTATGTTTATGTTTCGGATTCCGTAAGTTACAACAGCGTGGACAGCGCCGAGCTGTTTGCGCAAAGCGGCGTTGCTTTCGGAAAATTTCAGCGCCTTTTATCCGATTTCCCGGCAGATACGCTTTATGAAACGATCCCAAACTTTCATAATACACAATTCAGGTATGATCATGAATTTCTGCCTGCTGTAAATGCAGACGCTGCCGGCAGGGTAAACGCGTGCCCGGAAGAGATTGAATTTGTCAATTCCAGAAAAGCCTATTGCAGCCGTTTTGTGGATCTTATAAAGGCTGCAAAACTCCCGCTCAGGGTTACGCATAATGATACAAAACTCAACAATGTTATGTTTGATGCGTTCAGCACAAAAGCCGTCTGTGTTATTGATCTGGATACGGTTATGCCCGGTCTTGCGCTGTATGATTTCGGCGATTCTATTCGTTTCGGCGCCAATACCGCGGAGGAGGACGAGCCTGACCTCGGCAAAGTCGGCATCAATCTGGATTATTTCAGGGCATATGCGATGGGCTTTCTTTCAGAGGCGGGGGAGAGCCTTACCCAGTGTGAAAAGGACAACCTTGCCTTTTCCGCATTGCTGATGACGTTTGAGTGCGGCATGCGTTTTCTGACCGATTATCTCAATGGAGACACTTATTTTAAAACGGCTTATCCGGAGCATAATCTGGTTCGCGCAAGAAATCAGTTTACGCTTGTTGCCGATATGGAAAACCATATGGATGAGATGGAAAACATTATCCGCTCCCTTTGCTGATGTTTATATGTAAGCAAAAAGACCTGCACGGATTTTACCGCGCAGGCCTTTTTATTTGTCCGCTTTTGGCGGATATTTTTTTGTTTCATCTGTTCGATCCATCAGGTAATCTAGGCTCGTATTATAAAAATCCGCCAGGATGATCAAATTTTCCGTTGTGGGCAAGATCTCTCCGGTTTCATATTTCGAAAGCATGCTTTGATTGATCCCGGTTTGCATTTGCACTTTGATTTGTGTGTATTCTTTTAACAGTCGTATCTTTTTTATATTTTTCATTTTATCACCATATTCTTATAATACATATTTTATTCTTGACAGTAATATTTTTTATGAATATAATATAGTTATCAAGAATAAAATATGAAAGAAAAGAATATTATGAAAAAATCGTTCTCTCTTAGCGCGTCCGTTATCCGCAAAAACAGGATATCTTTCTGTATCTGGCTCATGGAAATTTTGCTTCTTTTTATTCTAAGCGCCTTTTTTGTTCCAACAGTGGATGATTTGATCTTTCGTTTTTCCTTTGAGTATCATTCCGTTCGCGAATTTCTTCATTATGTTATTTATTATGGAAACGGCAGGTTGCTTGGTAACGCTTTCGTTCTATTTTTCAGCCGTCACACCGCTTTGTTTTATGCGCTGCAAACTATACTGTTTGCCGTTTTTTCTGTTGTGCTGGAAAAATGTGTTGCGCTGCCGTATTCCCGCCATTATGTTTTTCTCTATTTTATATTTCAGCCGCTGCCGGTTTGGAATTCTACTTTTTCGTGGATGAGCAGTTTTATCAATTATTACTTTCCGCTGATCCTTTTAGCAGTTGTACTCCTTCTGCTTAAAAAGTATTTTCAGGCTCAGATCAAACATGTTAATCTATGGCTGCCGGCGCTGTTTTTTGCCGGCGTGGCAATGCAGTTTTTCAACGAACTTAACGCGGCTGTGAATATTTTGGTTGCATTTTTGTTATGCTTGTTTTTTAAAAAAAGAAAAAGAAAGATGCTTGCGCCTGTTCTCCTTTTTGTTTCAAATCTGGTCGGCTTTGCAGGGACCATGCTCTTTACAAAATGTATTGATTTTACAAAAACGTTTTCCTATCAGAACGCATTTAGGCAGGATACGTTTTCCAATCAAAACTATCGGCAAACGATTTTCAGCGTTGCGCCGGGCGAATACGTTCGCATGCTGTTTTATAATTTCAAGTTTCCGTTTTTTCTGTTCAGCACGTTTATTTTGCTTTATATTTCCGTTTTGGCGCTTGTGCTTTATGTTGCATGCAAAAAGAAGCAGTATTCCTTAAAGTTTAAGACGGGTGTAGCCGCGTCTGTTCTTACTTATGTTCCCCCGTGCCTGTTTTCCATGATTGTCATACATAAATACCCGTTTGATCTGCCGGATCAGGATTCAAAATTTTTGGCGGTCATGATTCTTATGATCCTGTTGTTTTGCGTTTCCTGTTTTATACTGGCAGTGCTGTTTTACACCGTAATATTAAAACACATACCGCACTGCAGTCTTTCTCTGATCAGTTTTTCAGTCGGTGCGGTTTCCTATTTGCCGTTTTTGGTGGTGTATCCCGGCAGTTATCGCTGTTGTATTTGTATGTTGTTTTTCTTTCTTACTGCATATCTTATTGCACTGCGTGATGTAAGCAAAATGTATGGGTTTGATCTGTTCAGGCTGAGCGCTTTTTGCGCCGCGGCGGTATCCGTTGTGATGGTGCTGTATACCTGCCTCTATGCACGGGAAAAGAAAATTTATCATTATAGGGATCAATATTATATGTCGTCCGTTGTTTTGCCTGAAAACAACACTGTGATTGTGATGGGCGGAGGCAGCCAGGAGCCTTGGGACGAAGCGGCGGGTTTTACGCATCAGTTTGTGTCTTTTGAAGAATTTAAGTCCGTTACGGATCTTTCCTGATTAAAAACCTGCATATAAAAACTCCCCGGTTTATAAAAGCCGGGGAGTTTCTTTGCTTAAAGCAGTAAAGTTACATTACTTTTTCAGTTCTCTTTCAAGCCATATGGAGCCGATGTCAAGCGCGTTGTAAAGACCTTCTTTTTCGGTCTTTTTCACAACTTTTTCTTTCGGGCTCAGAGTGGGGTCTGTTTTAAGGATCTGAATCATCACTTTACCTGAAAGGGTTATATCCTTATAGTCTTTTTCAGACTGGATACGAAAACACGCAACATAGGGGTCTGCCATACTGCCAAGATACATATCTTTGCCGCATCTTACCAGCGGTCTGCCCTTGTAGGTAAGCAAAGTGCTTTTCTCTTCTGCCAAAGTAAACCCTCCTTTAAATAGATTTCCGCCGCGGATCAGGTGTTCAGATATGACTTTACCATTTCCGCCAGCAACTCGTCCCTGTCTATTCTGCGGATCAGGCTGCGCGCATTGTTGTGCGTTGTAATATAAGTTGGGTCCTCGGAAAGAATATATCCCACGATCTGATTGATCGGGTTGTATCCCTTTTCTTTCAGTGCGTCAAACACCTGGGTCAGTGTTTCTCTCATAAAGTCCTCATGGTCGTCGCCCAGCTTAAACGTCATCGTTTTATCTGTCACAGTAAAGTCCACCTCCTGTACGGAATATACAAGTCCATTATATACAAATTTTACGATAATTACAACAAAAATTTTAAAATATCTGAAAAATAGGGTATATTTTGGTACTGTGATCGTTAGGAACGCAGGCTGATGCCATGCTTGGAAAGCGCCTTGATCACGCGCTTAACGGCAGCGTCCGCCTCTTCGTCCGTCAGTGTTCTGTCCGCGCTCCTCATCTGAATGTTAAAGGCAACGCTCTTTTTGCCGCTCTCAATCTGTTCGCCTTCGTAAACGTCAAACAGCTTCACGTTTTCCAGCGTTTTGCCAACGGCTTCTTTAATCTCTTTTTCGAGGGTAAGAACCGGAATATCCCTGTCGCACACAAACGCAAGATCTCTCGTTACCGCCGGGAATTTCGGCAGCGGTTTATGTGTCCTCTGCGGCATTCTGTTTGCGTATGCCGTTTCCACATCGATTTCTGCAATATATACTCTTTCGCCGATACCGTAGTTTTCCGCTGCCTCGGGATGCACTTCACCCAGCGTGGCAAGCACTGCGTCTCCGATCTTGAACCGCGCAGTTCTGCCGGGGTGGAATGTTGGGTTGTCGCTGACAGCGATAATATCATATTCCGCTGTGTTTAAAATATCCAGCAGTTTTTCCACAATGCCTTTCAGTTTGTAGTAATCTGCGCCGCTGCCGTAAAGCCCAATCACGGCTTTCTGCTTTTCAACCGGCAGTTTTCCGGGTTCCGTCGGTTCATAAACCGTTCCGATCTCATACAGGCATGCGCTGTCATTTTTGTGATTGTAGTTTCTTGCCAGCACCTCCAGCATGGACGGCAAAACCGTCGTTCTCATAATGCTCGTGTCTTCGCCAAGCGGGTTTTTGATCACAACCGAGTTGCGCAGCGCAGAATCCTTGGGCAGTCTGATCCTGTCATAAGCCTTGGGGCTGATAAAACTGAACGTGGAGATCTCGCTGCATCCGCAGGAGAGCAGGGTTTCGTTGATCAGGCGAACGAACTTCTGGCTGTCCGTCAGCTTTCCGATCGCTACGCCGCTGAGCATTCTGTTCGGAATGTTGTGGTAGCCGTAAAAGCGTGCAACCTCTTCCGAGATATCCGCTATATGCTCAATATCGTTTCGGAAAGACGGCGCAATCACATTGCCGTTCTCGTCAAATGTAAATTCAATCTTTTCCAGAATCTTTTTCTGTTCTTCTTCGCTGAGATCAATTCCGATGAAATCGTTGATCCATTTATAGTCAAACCTCACTTTGACCGGTTCTTTCGGCTTTACATAGCAGTCTACAACGCCGTTTACAACATCGCCGGCGTCCAGTTCCTGCACAAGCTCAAGCGCTCTTTTCAGCGCCCGCATCGTTGCGTCGGGGTCAAGTTCTTTTTCATACCGGCTGGAGGCTTCCGTCCTCATGCCCAGCGCCTTGGCGGTGCGCCTTACCGATATGCCGTTGAAACAGGCGGATTCAAACACAATGGTCGTTGTGTCCTCCATAATGCCGCTGTATTCACCGCCCATAACGCCGGCAACCGCAACGGGCTTGTTCTTATCCGCGATCACAAGCATAGAGTCGTTCAACTCGCGCTCTATGCCGTCCAGCGTTGTGATCTTTTCGCCGTTCCTCGCGTTGCGCACATTCACTTCGTTGCCTTCAAGATAGCGCAGGTCAAACGCGTGCATCGGCTGGCCGTATTCCAGCATTACATAGTTTGTAATATCCACAATGTTGCTGATCGGCCTGACGCCGCTTGCGCGCAGCCTTTCCCTAAGCCAGCGCGGGCTTTCCTTTACTCTTACATTCTCCACCACAGCGCCGGAATATCTGTAGCATTTATCCGGCTCGTAAATCTGCACCTTCAGGTGGTCGTTTACATCTCCGTGACCGGGTTTAACTTCCGGTTCGTGCAGTTGAAACGCCCTGTCAAAAGTTGCCGCAGCCTCGCGCGCAAGGCCGGTAACGGACATGCAGTCGCACCGGTTTGAGGTGATCTCAAATTCAACGCAGGTGTCATTGTAGCCGATCGCGTCGTGAATATCCATTCCGGGTGTGTGGTCGCAGTCCTCGCCCAAAACAAAGATACCGTCTTCCGCAGCATAGGGGAAATCGTTGTGCGTCAGCCCCAGCTCGTCAAAGGAGCAGAGCATGCCGTTGGATTCCACACCGCGCAGTTTGCCTTTTTTGATCTTTTCCAGGCAGTGCTCATGCCGGTTATAAACCGTTGCGCCAGGCAGCGCGGCAGGCACATAATCGCCCACGGAAAGATTCTGCGCGCCGGTAACGATCTGGTAATCCTCGTCTTTGCCCACGTCCACGCTGCAGATCCATAAATGATCCGAATCGGGGTGGCGCTCCAGTGTATTGATCCTGCCTACAACAATGTTTTCCAGTTCGCTGCCCTCTGCGTTGTATTCCTCAACCTTGGAGCCGGAAAGCGTCATCGCGTCGCAGAATTCCTTGTTGGATATATCTTTTGTGTTTACATAATCTTCCAGCCATTTTCTTGATAAAATCATTCTGCTGCACCTCCCTTAAAACTGACTTAAAAATCTCAGGTCGTTTTCAAAAAGCAAACGCATATCGTCAATGTTAAAGCGGAACATAACCAGCCTTTCCAGACCGATGCCGAAAGCAAAACCGCTGTACTCGTCCGGGTTCACACCGCCGTTTTTCAGCACTTTCGGGTGCACCATTCCGCCGCCGAGAATCTCGATCCAGCCTTCGCCCTTGCACATGGGGCAGCCTTTGCCGCCGCATTTAAAGCAGGATACGTCGATTTCGCAGCTCGGCTCCGTAAACGGAAAGTGGTGCGGGCGCAGTCTGATCTTTGTGTTCTCGCCGTACAGTCGTTTTGCAAACGTTTCCAGCGTGCCTTTCAGATCCGCCATGGAAATGCCTTTGTCTACAACAAGGCCCTCGATCTGGTTGAAAAGAGGGGAGTGCGTGGCGTCCACGGCGTCGGAGCGGAATACACGACCGGGCGCGATCATCCTGAACGGCGGTTCGTGGTTCTCCATAAATCTAATCTGCATCGGTGAGGTCTGCGTGCGCAAAACAATGTTGTCGTCAATATAAAATGTGTCCTGCGTGTCACGCGCGGGATGGTCTTTCGGAATGTTCAGCGCCTCAAAATTATAGTAATCATATTCCACTTCCGGGCCTTCGGCAATGTCAAATCCCATGCCCATAAAGATCTCCTTGATCTCGTCCAGCACAATGGAAAGCGGGTGCTTGTGCCCGATCTCCGGCAGTGTCCCCGGCATTGTAACGTCTATTTTTTCGCCAAGCAGCCGTTTTTCCAGTTCGTTTTTCTTGATCTCGGCGCTCTTGAGCGCGATCCGGTTTTCAATATCCGCGCGGATCTCGTTGGCAAGCTGACCGATCACAGGCCTTTCTTCCGGCGAAAGTTTGCCCATCTGTTTTAAGATCGCGGTGAGTTCGCCCTTTTTGCCAAGGTATTTGATTCTGACTTCCTCGATCTGCTGGGCAGACTGCGACGCGTCCAGTGCGCCTGCGGCGGCGCTTCTGATTTCCTCAAGCTGAGTTTTCATCTAATCTTCCTTTCTTGTATTTGATTCGGGAACAAAAAAATACTTGCCCCCGTAACAGGGACAAGTATTGTAAATACCTGCGGTACCACCCTAATTTTTGCAAAGATAGATCCAAGCAAACACTCTTTGAGCCGGTAACGGGGCTCATTTCGTCCGCGCTTAGTTGCGTTGCTTTCAGCGCGGCCGCTCAAAAGGGAACTTCGCCCGGTTTGCCTTTGCAAAGGTCGCAGCCATGCCTTTGCTCTCTGGAAAAGATCCTGCCGGGTTACTTTTCTTCGTCACAGCGTTTCTTTATGGCATATATTATAATATAAATCTACCGGCATTGCAAGTGTTAATTTGCGGTTTCCGTCCGGCTCATTTGCAGATCTCGCTGATTTTGAAGGTCTGGAATTCAATATAGCTGCTCGGCTCGGATTCATAGAGCACGCCGATCGTATCCTCGTCGATCTGTGTAAGGCAGGAATATGCAAAAAATCCTTTGTTGATCTCAACATCCTTAAACCAGTCAATATGGGTGTATCTGCCTTTGATCATGCGCAGTTTGCCCACGGAGATCACACCGTCGTTCCTTGTTTTCCGGCTTGCGTGGGAGCAGAATGCATAGCCGTTCGCCGTAATCACGCTCTTTTGGCATTTCGGCGCGTAAAGGGCGGTCTTTCTGCATTTTTCCCAGGTTTTTGAACTGTCGGCAGAGAGGGAGACCGGTGTTTTTCCGTAACCGTTCTGGCGACCGAGTCCAAGTATCTCTCCGTTTGGCGTTTCAATCATCTGCCATTCGTCCAGGTTTTCGGCATAAGGGCAGCGCGTCATCCTGTGCCAGGTTTCGCCGTTGTCAATGCTGTAAATAGACGCGGCGCCTTTTTTTGTGGAATAGAGCGGCATGATCACGCGCCCGTCCTTTGTGGTAACGCCGACACCCGGCGCCACGCCTAAAAAAGTGCCGTCCTCTTCGTTTAAGATCATATTTGTTATATCTTTCGGCTCACTCCAGGTCTTGCCGCCGTCAGAACTTTTCAGCATAAACACATAGCACCGTTTCGGCGCTTTCAGCGGCGCGCCGAATGTTGTTTTCGCGCCTGCCTCGTTTTTTCCGATCGCGCCGTTCAGGTAAATATTGCCCAGATATTCGTCTCCCCGGTAAAGGGAACCGGTCGGCGCGGTGATCCGGTATTGCGTTGCGTTTTTCTTGGCGTCCAGCACGCTGCCGTCCTCTGCAATGTAATAAAAATTACCGTCCCGGTCATAGATCAGCGGCCGCATCCGGCCGTTGAGCATCGCATAGGGGATCTTCTTTTTGTCCAGCAGTTTCTTTCGGTGAAGCCCCATGCACTCCGGCCAGAAATCCGCGATCATGATGATGTCGCCGTTCGGCGCCACCGCCATGCAGGGATCTATGTAAAAGGCGGATGCATAGCAGTCGCTGGAAATCCGTGTTTCCCTTGCCGGCGGAACGGCAACCGATTCAATATCGCTCCAGGTTTTGCCGCCATCCTCGCTGCGGCGAATCGCAAGTTCGATATAGCCCCAGTCCTCACCTGTGGAGGCTCTGTCAATTGCCGCAATCAGCGTGCCGTTGGCATTAATCAGGCTCGGTATTCTGAACGCAATGCCTCCGTTTGCCGCATTGCTGTTTTTGGTTAATTCTTCTTTCAGGTAAACTGGGCTGCTGCCGCAGAAGATCAGTTGTGGCTCACGCATTCTCAAAACGCCTTTCCGCGGGAAGAATTCCCGCCTGTTTTTTATTATGTTTAAGTATAGCATATTCTTGAAACAATGCAAAGTCTTTTCAGGAACTTTCCGTTTTCTATTGCAAAGTGTTCCTTTTTTTAGTAAAATAGTAATGAATTTTATAGAAAAGGAGGAATTTTGATGCTTTGGGAACTGAAAAAGTGCTGGTATCGTATATACCAGGGCGCTTTCAAACTTGCCATGAATTTCCTGGATTGGTCTGAGCCGCATCTGCTGGAAGGCAAAGGCTCCGTTTTAGGGCTGCCGGAATTTATCAAGAGCAAAGGAATCAATAAGGTGCTTGTTGTTACGGATAAAGGCCTTATGGGTCTGCATTTGCTTGATCCCATGTTTGAAAAGCTGACGGAAGCCGGCGTGGAATACGTTGTTTATGACGGTGTTCAGCCGAATCCCACCATCCCCGAGATCGAAGAGGCGCGCGAGATGTATATCAAAAACGGCTGCGAAGGCTTTATTGCGTTCGGTGGCGGTTCTTCTATGGACTGTGCCAAGGTTGCAGCCGCAAGGGTCGTTAAACCCAATCAGACCGTCCGCAAGATGAGGGGCTATCTTAAAGTACTCAAAAAACTGCCGCCGTTCTTCGCGGTGCCAACAACTGCCGGCACCGGTTCCGAAACAACGGTAGCCGCCGTAGTCACCGATCCCGAAACCCATGAAAAGAACGCAGTCAACGATATCTGCCTTCGTCCGAAATTTGCAGTGCTTGACCCGGAACTTACCGTAGGTCTGCCGCCGCATATTACATCGACAACAGGTATGGACGCGCTCACGCATGCGGTTGAGGCATATATCGGCAGGAGCAATACTAAACAGACAAGGGCGCAGGCGGAAGAGGCAACCAAACTGATCTTTGATAACATTGAAAAGGCTTATCAGAACGGAAAGGATTATACCGCAAGGGCAAATATGCTCAAAGGCTCCTATCTTGCCGGTTGCGCGTTTACGCGTGCTTATGTGGGCTACGTGCATGCGATCGCCCATAATTTAGGCGGCCTTTACGGCACGCCGCACGGCCTTGCAAACGCCGTTATCCTGCCTTATGTGCTGGAATGGTACGGCAGCAAGATTTATCCGCAGCTTGCAAAGCTTGCCGATGTTGTTGGTATCAGCGGTTCCTCACAGGCGGATAAAGCCGTTAAGTTTATTGAGGCAATCAAAAAACTGAATGCAGATATGAATATTCCTGATAAATTTGATATGATAAAGGAAGAGGATCTGCCCACTCTGATCAACAGAGCGCTGAAAGAGGGCAACCCCGGCTATCCTGTTCCCGTCATTATGGATTATAAGGATATGGAAAGTGTGATCCGCCGCTTTATGGCTTGATCCGTTACCTATATTGCACAAACAGGCGCGCCTTGGGGCACCCTCCGTAAGGAAGGTGCCCCAAGGTCGCTCTTGTAATTGAATTAAATATTGATTGTTTGGGACGGTGTAGCCATTGGCTACGCCGTCTTTGCTTTGTTTATCTTGCGTTTGGCGAGATGTTCCTGAAAGGCTTCTTCCATTTCTTCAGGGGTAAGCCCTCGTATCACACCAACGCCGTTGTAATAAATGTCCATTAACTGATAACGCTTTCCGTCAAGGTATCTCCGTTCGTGTATCACAATCTTTTCAATGAATTCGTGTACCAGTTCGGGAGTAAGCTTGGTCGGCTGCGTAATCTGTTTTACCTTGTCAATAAAACGCTGTAAGCCTTCAGACTTGTCCGTTTCGGTTTCAAGGTACGCCTGCATATCGGGTATTGCTTCTTTGAGGCTTTTCTGTTCTTCCTCATACGCCATTGACATTGTGGCAAAGCGTTCATCTGAAAGTTTACCTATCGCATTGTCCTCGTAAATCTTTTGAATCAGCGAATCAATATCTTTGATACGCTTCTCGGCTTTGGTAAGTTCCCTGCGTTTTTCGGACAGTTCCTTTTGTTTTTCTTCGCCGTAGCATTTCATCTGCTGTTTGGCAAATTCTTTCTCGTAAGCCTGAACATAACGAAATACTCGCCGCATATTCTCAAGAACATTTTCCTCAATCACTTTTTCTCGAATATAGTGTGCTGAACATACTTCAGAATTTTTGCGGTAAGCGGAACAGAAGAAATAGGCTTGCTCTCGCTTGTAATTGTTTGTCACGCTGTAATACAGTTTCTCGCCACAATCGGCACAGTAAAGAAGTCCCGAAAACATACTGACAATTCCGCTTTTTGTCGGTCTCCGGCGGTGCTGTCTGAGTTCCTGCACAAGCTCAAAGGTTTTACGGTCGATAGTGGCAGGGTGCGTATTCGGGAAGATCTGCCATTCCTCCTGCGGTCTTTCAATCTTCTTTTTGTTCTTGAAAGACTTTGTTGTACTTCGGAAGTTCACCGTATCGCCACAATACTCTTGTTTGGAAAGAATACTCGCAACTGTATCCGAACACCAGTTGAATTGTCTTGCGGGCGGATTGCCGCATTTTCTTCCGACACTGTTCCAATATTCTGTAGGCGTTAATATCTTATCCGATTTCAGCCTTTTTGCTATCTGCGTCGGTCCTAAACCTGAAACGCACATTTCAAAGATTTGCCTGACAATCTTTGCGGCAGGCTCGTCTATCAGCCATTCCTTTGTGTTTTCGGGATTTTTCATATACCCGAAAGGTGGATTGGTGGTAAGTGGTATGCCTGCCATTCCCTTGTTCTTGAAAACATTGCGTACCTTTTGGCTTGTGTTCTTTGCGTGCCATTCGTTGAATAAGTCTTGCATAGGAACAATATCACTCAGTCCTTTTGCGGTATCAATATTATCCATAATGGCGATATATCGAATACCCAATCGGTCAAATTCTTCTTCCAAAAGCTGACCGACAATCAAGCGGTTTCGTCCTAATCTCGAATGGTCTTTGACGATAAGATTTTCAATCAATCCTTGTTCTGCAAGTTCCATAATCTCCGTGAAAGCTGGTCTTGCGAAAGTTACGCCCGACCAACCGTCGTCAATAAATACACGGGTATTTTTGAATCCGTTTTCCTTTGCGTACTTTTCAAGGATAGACTGTTGATTTTTAATACTGCCCGATAGTCCGTCTTGTTCATCGTCACGGGACAGACGGCAGTAGAGAGCAGTAATTTTTACTGACTGTTTGCTCATATTTCTCCTTTCCACAGCCAGATATGATATGAATTGTAGGATACTGTTATCATACCATATCTTCCGCTAAACTTCAACACTTTAAAGTGATAGCCTGAATTTTTTCTCATCTCTTTATCATAATTCTTCGTAGCTTTTCTTCAAAGCTTTCGCTTGCGGTTTCATCAAAAAAGGCTCTGACGATATATACCGTACCGTCAAGTTCATTCGTAAACTTTAACGGTTCGGGATAGATTGACTGTTCAAACCAAGCAAGCCGTTCTTCCTTTGTCATTTGGGCGAGTTTATCGGTAATATCATCAATTACCTCTTGTAATTCATCAGTTTCTTGAATTGGATTTCCATTTTCATCAATATAGATCATCGTGCGTCACGCTCCTTTCGCTGTGATTTTTTCTTCTGCATTTCTTCTTTCGCTCTGTATTCGTTGGCATAGAGCATATCGGTTTTTTCTTGGATTTTTACCGACCGTTCTTCTATGCCTTTGTTCAGTTTCAATCGTTTTCGCAGGGTGGTAATCTGCTCGGTAATCTTTGCTTTTTCTTCCCGCAAAGTTTCTTTTTCGGCAGGTGAAGCTCTGCGGATTTTGTTTTGCAGCTTGGTGCGGTAAGCGGTCAGCTTGTCCATTTCTCCTTGCAGCTTTTCTCTGTCGGCATATAGATCTTCAAGAGTTTCGATTCCGTATTTGCTCATATACCGTACCTGATTGGACAACTCGTCCAGCTTCCGTAGATCCTCTTTGAGATAAGGGCTTGTGGGGCGGTAGGTGTTTTTCTTCGGGAGAACACCAAGCAGATAGCAGTAGTGCAGATACAGACGGTAGATATTGCTTGTCTTTTGGAAAGGTTTAAACCAGCTTCGCAAGTCCTGCGGCATTTGCGGCGGATAGGTGATTTCTGCTCTGCGGTTTCCGTATCTTGCGTACGCTCCCATATTTCTTTTAAAGTGATCCGGCGTCCATTTCTCATCAAGGGTATCAAGCCTTGTGAAGTGTTCATACTGCGGCAGGCGTATCTTCCAATGCTTTCCCGTAAAGTCGGTGATATATCCTTTTCGTCTGAGATAATCCTCCATATAGTAAGGGCTGCGGCTGAAGTTTGCCGCTTCCCTGACATCTTCCCGATACACATTGTATCGTGTAGGTTTACCGCTTTTTTCATCAAGCCATACCGGTCTGCTCGGTGCTTTTCGGGGATTTTTGATAACGGACAATTCGTATTCTTTGCATATACGGTCGGATACATCACGAAGCCTTTGCCTTTCAGAATTAGAGTAGTTGTATTTTCCGCCGTCAAGGAAAGAAACGGAGTTAAAGGCGAAGTGATTATGAATATGGTCTTTATCAAGGTGGGTGGTCACGATAATCTGAAACCGATCACCCCACATTTCCTTTGCCAGTTTCAATCCGATTTCGTGTGCCTGCTGTGGTGTAACCTCATCAGGCTTAAAGCTCTGATACCCGTGCCAAGCGATATATCCGTCGTCCTTTCCGTATTGTTTTTTGGTGAGTATCATCTGCTGCAAAGCAATCTCTTTTAAGCAGTTAATTGCTGAAACATATTCTCCATTTTCTGTCGCTTCGGGTCGGCTGACATAGGAAAAGACATTGTAGAAGTCCTGCAAGTGTTTGTCTTTTGATACGGTCTTTTCGGGATTTTCTACATAGTCGATCAGGTCTTTTAATCTGCCTTTGATATGCCAAAGTGAAGTAGTTGCCATTTATGCCGCCTCCTGTAAATCGAGAATCAAACACTCAATTTCTTTACAGATTGTAAGTGCGGAAGGCTCATATATTGCGCATTTCTTGAAATCGTTATGGACTGAGTAGAGGGCATTCAGCAGTTCCCAAAACTCCCGTGGCGGTTTTGCTGTTGGTGTTTTGCCTGCACAAAGCTGCCTTATGAACTCAGACTGCGACAGTCCGCAAAGGTCAGAACAAGTTTCAAGTTTCTGCTTTTCTTCTTCGGTCAGTCTTACTGTTATGACCTTTTTATCACTTTGTTTCCTGCTCAAAATATATCATCTCCATTCTTGTGTTTGGGCTTTGTAAGGGGATATTCAGGGGTGCGGGTGTCCAGTGGACACCTCTAAGCGAAGCTTAGAAACACCGACCGAGCCGACAGGCGAGACCTTCCCCTGAGTTAAGTCCACACGCCTTTAGGCTGTGGATGGATTTTGGGTATCAAAATCCGATGCTCGTTACTGTTGTGGACAGCATATCAGCTTTCTTTTTAGAAATATCCCCATTCTCAAAATATTGTTTCTGAAGCAGTTATTTTTCGTATCCATAGTTGGTAAACTCAATCAGCCTTTTTCGGGCTTGTGGTTACGCAGGTGATTGTTCTGCTTCCTCGCAAATTCACTTGCCGCTGCCCTCCGTTTCTCGCTGTATGGTTCAGTCAGCCGAAAACAGAATCTGCCTTTCATAATTTCAAAGGTCAGACCGCCGTTCTCCGTATCATCAATCTGCTTGCACAATTTAGGATATTTTTCAGAATAGGCAGTCAGTCTGTTTTTGAGACTGGTATTGTAGGTGCTGACTGTAATCCACAAACTTGCTTCATCAAAGTATATCTCTGTGGTTTTCTGCGACTTTTTAAGTCCTGTTTTCATCGCTTCACGCTCCTTTCGAAAATCACTTGTTTTTTCTTTGTGTTTGTAATAGGGTTGTTTTTAACCGTTTTTTCTCAGTTCAAGACTTGTTAAAAACACGGAATTATTCATAGGAACACCACAAACGATGCGGACATCGTCAAAATCTTTTCTGTTTAGAAAATCCTGACTTTTACAGCTCAAGAGCAGTTTTCGCCGTTTTACCCGAATGTTGTTCCTGCCCCTGTTTTTCAGCGACGTTTTCTCGCTCGTTTCCTTTTAGGAAAGTCTTGGCGGAGTATCCCATTCGGACGGTCATTCAGTTTTCAAGGTACAATCGGCAAACAAAAAAGCCGATACATAGACATCAAAAACCAGCGGGAGTTTTCCTCTCGCTTCAAAATGATGAAACTATGTATCGGCTCTGCAAATTCAGAAACCACTTGTCTGTTTCTAACCAACCACGCAAACAGACAATGCGTAATCGGTTGGTGCGGCTATGACCGGCTGCCGCTGGCACTTCCAAAAAAGAGTTTCATTTTTTATTCAGTTGTAGGACAGATAAACTGTCACTTTATATTATACAGAACAAATGTTTGTTTGTCGAGGCTTTACTTGAATATTTTTCAAATATTTTTTGAATTTCGGGGAATACTCATTAATTTAGGTAAAAAGAAAAGAATCGATCAACTATGATTGCTCATTTGTTCATCGTCTCTGAGTCTATCGCTTATAATTTTTCTGTTTTAAATTTGAAATTAGTAGTCAAATTTGACTATATGGTTTTGGGCGTGAATTTTTATCAAAGTCAAAACAGACTACAAAAGTTGTCTTAAACGACTACTATTTTCTGTGCGTTTCTGGTACAATATAAATAGATAAAAGTTATGGAGGCAACCTTATGGGGAATTTGAAAAATAATATTGACCATTATATGAAATTAAAAGGGATAAAAATGTATAGTCACTTGTTGGTTAATATTGCACACGAATTAGGAATCAAGGGACAAGATGCATATCAATTTGCAAATAAAGAAAAATCAAATTTTTCAAAAATGTTAAAAGATGAACGACCTCTGAAATATGAATTTATTATTCCTCTTGAAAAAATATTTGGTGTTTCATTGGCAAGATTATTAGATGAAGATGCATATAAATTGCCGACAGAAAAAGATAATGTGCCGTTTAATAAAGGTTTCAGATATTATGCATACCTTGATGATCCAAAACTATATAAAGAAGAATTCGATCTTTTGCTCACAAAGGATGGAAAATCAATCCTTACTCAAACAGATGAATTTGGGAAAACATTCCTTGATTATGTAGTTGAATATCATTCGGTTAATGGTATCAGATACCTTCACGAAGAATATGGAATAAAACTCAGATGGTATCATAATCAGTTTGAGTTCAAGAAAGACTCTGGCATGACTTGGATAAACTTTGAAAATTGCATTGAGTTTGCAAGACTTGTTGCAAGTATGAACGATGCAGCACTGTTCAATGATATTTATGATTCTTACAATATGTTTTTGTCAAACGGACACTATGCTTCAAATGATACTATTTTTGGCCGAAGTGAATATTTGGAAATAATTTTAGATAACGACGCTTTATTTCATTCAATATTTGAAAGAAGACCATATGAATATGTGTTGGCAGGAAGCCGTGTTAAGCGAGAAAAGCAAGTTGCTTCTATTACATATTATTCAATTAACCCGATAATAAATAATTGTCTAAGATATGCATTGGAACACTTGGATAAGTATAAACACAGGGCAATCAATGTATTAAAATTCGGAATAAAGCATAATACAGAAATTTTAAATGAGGTTGGTGCAGATACATATTGCATTTGTAATGAACTTGGCGGGGTAATAGGTTCCGGACGAACGGATTGGTTTAGTTGTGATGTTGATGATATTGCTGTTTATGTTGACATAAAAGTAAATGATGATGAAATAAATGCTTTAATAGAACAACTGCCAAAGTTCAAAAAAATATACTAGGAAACGGAGTGACAAGTATGTATCATTTTCAATATATCTCCAAAAATGAAATTGCACCGCTAAAAAATCAAGTGATAGAATTGATTGGGCTGGTACAAGACGAAATTAGAAACTATTTTACATTTCAATACGAATTTATCGGTAGTGTAAAGCGAAATATGGTAACCTGCGATGTGAAAAGCAATATCGGGTTTGATTTTGATGTGAATATTATGGTTAATGACGATGGCGAAGAATATTTTGCTAAAGAAATCAAGCAGATACTTATGAAAGCATTTAACAAATATGCATACAAATATAGTTATGATTTTTGCGAGGACAGTACACGAGTGTTCACCATTAAAGTCAAAGACAGAAAAAATTCTCAAATATTGTATAGTTGTGATTTTGCCGTTGTAAACAATTACGGTGAAAATCAGCAGGAGTATATCCGTTTTAACAAAAAATCAAATTCATACTATTGGGCGAAGCAATCAGATGGGTTTTGCCTTCTGCGAGAAAAAATAGAATTTTGTAAAGATAATTCTTTATGGACAGAAGTTCGAGAGACATACATAGAAAAGAAAAATTGTAATACCGACAAAAATAAAAAATCCAGATCAATTTTGGCTGAAACAATTCATCAAGTCTGTCAGCAAAACGGGTATTATCGATAGCAAAAGCAGAGGATAAGTTTTTATGTATTGTAAAAATTGTGGTAGAATTGTAGATGATACTTTATCATATTGTAATAACTGCGGGGCACGGATTGATAATAAGTTCAATGCAAATGTTTCTGAAGATAGTTCAAGTTTTGGGTTTGCTATTTTGGGATTTTTTGTTCCGATTGTTGGTTTAATCCTCTTTCTTATATACGAAGGAAAGAAACCTAAACGAGCCAAGTCAGCAGGCAAAGGCGCTTTGATTGGCTTTATAACTAAAATCGTTTTATCTATTATTCTTGTAATTTTGTATGTCGTTTTTGCTGCTTTGCTTTTTGGTAACACATTAGATGATATTGAATCTAATATACCTGCAATTGGTGATGTGTTTAAAGAAGAAACGACAGATGAAATTTTAGAAAAATATGTTGATGTTTCTTTTGGGGAATTCAAAGTGACTAATAATGGCTACTTCTCCGAAACATCTCTTGATATTACAGTAAAAAACAAAGCTGAAAAACAATGCACTTATTACATAACAATTGAAGCAGTAAATGCAAACGGTACAAGAATTGAAACAGATATGATTTACGCTGATAGATTAGGCGCTGGACAAGAGATATATTTGAAAGCCTTTGAATACGTAGATCAAGAAAAATTAAATCAATTCAAAAATGCAACCTTCAGAGTTTTAGAAATAAACAAATATGATTATTGATTTTTCAAGTGAGGTGCTATATGGGTAAGCATTTTTTTGATTTCGAGGACAGTGATTTTGCTCATTCTATCTCTGACAATATGGCAATAGATTCTGACGGAGATTTATTGATGAGAATGAGCGATAATATGGCAATGGATATGGATTCAGGCGAACTACATATTATATCCGGTTGGTCTAACGATGAAGATGATGATTAAAATAACGGCGGTAGAGAGATTTTTAATCTCCCTACCGCCACTGTCATTTAGGTGTAAATTATATCATTACTTACGATTTCTGTGGCTCTGATGCGGATATTATTCATCTTTTGCACCCATTGCATAGTATCTTTCGCTTTGAGCTTTTCCGCAACATTTTCTTTTTCGGCGAATTGTTTTACCAACCGAAAAAACAGTTCCTCTGCCTGCTCATCAATATCAGCAAGGTAACTGTTCAGTTTGCCGCTTGTCAGCAGGTTAATATATCGTACTTTATGATGTCCTTTAAGATACCTTACGTGACGCTGCCCCCATATACCAATGTGTTTTCCTTTCTCGGACGGTAATGTAAGGTCAGGAAGATAATAATCGCCTTGTAATGTATAGCTGATACCTATTTGTTCGTTATAAATATTCTTTTGCATAATCACGCCTCCTTGCAGATCACTTTGAACTTCTTTTTCTTTGCGTTTATGATTTTAAGCAAAAGTTCGTCAACTGCGTCGGTGTATCTTCCGTTGGCAATCAAACGGTTTCTTAATTCATTCAGGCTGTTAATAATAATTTTACGCTCGTATTCATTAAGCACTATGTAATATTTTTCTTTCAACGCTGTCACTCCCTCAATAAATCTTCAAAAGGGGTTTCGGAAGTGACGAAAGTATCAAGCATAAATTTAGCTCCTAAGCGAAATCCCATAATAAAACTGTCTAAATTAGATTCTCCGTTAAATATGCTCCAAGCGTTTACATAATCGAGAAATCGCTTTTTGTTTTCATCAGATAGTGTTGTTGTCAGGAAATCTTCATTTGTCATCAAGATTTCCATTTGTTTCTGAACAGCCTTATTTTGTTTTGTGCTTCTCGCTTGCGGTTCAATGTTTCCATAGTAAAATTCTTCAATAAAGTTTTTCATTATGTAATCCTCCGTTATAAACTGAATTATCCTTACAATTCAATCAAACTGGCTGATTACAAAAGCAGAAGGGAGGCAACTTCCTTACGAAGTGCCTCCCTTAGGGCGCGCTTTTTTGTGCTTTATTTTTCGTCAATATACACATGAAAAGAGACTAATATTTGGCGATTTTTCATAATTGTATAAATGAACGTAAACTGCTATAATATTTTATGGCAAAAATAATGAAAGGAAAAATAAAAGCCGCCTGTACAATAATGGCGGATTTTGTTTTTTAATGAGGTGAATTATGGAAAGCAGAAAACTGAGAACATATACCCCGAAAGAACGCAATATGTATCTTGCGGGAATGTTCGGTCAGAACATGATCTACAACATTGTTGCAACCGGATTGGTTAGTTACTATCTTCAATATGTTATCTATATTCCGGTTGCCGCGATCGGTGTTATTGTAACCGTTGCGCGTGTCTGGGATGCTATTAATGACCCGATGATGGGCACAATCGTAGACAGAACCAAGAGCAAGTGGGGAAAGTGCAGACCGTATTTGTTGTTTGCGCCTCCGATTATAGGCATTATAACGATTTTGTGTTTTGTAAACGGAAACTATGTTGAAGCGCAGTCTTCTTTCCAGCAGGGGCTTATTATTGCCTGGGCGGCGATTTCCTACATACTTTGGGGTATGTCTTTCACGGTTGGCGATATACCTCTTTGGGGCATTACTTCGCTGATGACGGAAGACCAGAATCAAAGAAGCCAGTTGCTTGGTCTTGCCCGTATGGCTGCTGGAATCGGCGCAATCGGCGTTCTTGTTGTTCAAATTGCACAGGTTGTTTCCAGCATGTTTACCTCAAAAGGCTACGATCTTGATACCGCCAATAAATATGGCTGGCTGATAACTGTTGTTATTCTTACGGTCATCAGCACACTGCTGTTTGAACTTGCAGGTATTGGCACGCGTGAAAGAGTTAAAAGTTCTGAAGAACGCCGCAGCATGAAGGAAAACTTTAAAATCATGTGGACCTGTAAGCCGTTCCGCCAGATTCTTATTTCCGGTATTTTAAGAAGCCCCATACAGCTTCTTATGCTGGTTGCAATGTCCTTTATTACCTATTACTATGCAAACGGCGACTTTATGAATCTGTTTAAAGACGGCATTAACTGGATGATGCTTCTCAATATCGCTATCATCGCCATCGGTGTGTTCGCCGGTCAGTTTATTGCCATGGCTGTTACGCCGGTGCTTTCAAAGAAATTTGAAAATAAATCAATCTACAATGCGTATTCCATTGGCGGCGCTATTCCGTTTTTCTTGCTGATTGTTGCCTATTTCCTTGCAGACGGCAATCTTACCACGATCGGTTGGGTTATCGTTGCCGGCGTTCTCCTTTTCTTCGCAAGTTTTGCTATGGGCGGAATCAATGTTATGCAGTCTGTTATGATCGCAGATTGTGTGGATTATGAGGAATATTATACCGGTATTCGTCCGGACGGAATTTTCTTCTCCGGTCAGAGTTTCATAACAAAACTTTCCGGCGGTATTGCCGCGCTGATTCAGTCTGCAGCCTATGCGGCAGTCGGATTTTCGGATAAGAATATTGCCGTTATGAACGAAGCGCTTGTAAACGGCGAAAGTTTTGTTACATATAATGACGGAAAATATGCTATGATCATGTTCTTCCTGATCTCAGTTCCCATTGCGATCGGCATGATCCTTTCTGCGATTCCAACTTTAAAATATGCGCTTTCTGATAAAGAACACGAAAGAATCCTCGGTGAACTGATTAAAAAACGTTCAGAAGCGGAACAGATCGGTTCGGAATCTGAGAATGCATAAATTATATGATCACCGATCTATTCGGTAATTAAGGGGTAAAAGAAACTCCGCCTGTGTTCGCAGGCGGAGTTTTCTTTCATGTAGAATCGTTTATGAACGTGGCGTTCTTATGCATAATGTCTATGTGCCGTAACGTGATGTTCAAGAATGGAGCTAACAACAGTTTTGCTGTAAAATTTAAAGGCAGTTTGCTGTTTTTAAACAATGTTAAAATGCGTTGCTTGCGGCAACCTGTATTTTCACCTACAATAGAGTGGACGGCAGAGAAAGGTGGTGTCTCTCTGTATGCTCAGTGAAAAGATCAAAGTAATGAGAAAAGCGAAAGGGCTGTCACAACAGGAACTTGCCGAAAAACTAAATGTTGTGCGCCAAACGGTTTCAAAATGGGAGCAAGGGCTTTCCGTTCCGGACGCGGATATGCTGCTTACGCTTTCTGAAGTGTTTGAAACGCCTGTAAGTGCGTTGCTGGGAGAAACGGTGATGGAAACGCCGGCGGATCCGTTAAGAGCCATTTCTGAAAAATTGGAGGTTATCAATTTGCAGCTTGCAAAACGGAAAAATGCTAAAGAAAAAATATTTTTTTGGCTGCTGATCTCATTTTGTGCAGTCACAGCAGTTCTTGCAGTGGGCTTGTATTTCCTGAAAAGCCCTTATCTTGGGTGGAATTTAAGCAATCCTGAATTTGCTGTTCTCGCAACGGCGTTTCATGTTTTGGAATGGTTGTTTGCAAGAATAGCGCCGGTTGCTTTAATTGCTGCAATTGCAGGCGCTTTCGTGATACGAAAGAAAGCGTAAAGCCGTATTATAGAAATTTTATACTTTGCTTGCATGTTAAAAGTATACGTCGGCTCGGTTCAGCCGACTTTATAAACAGTTCAACAGCCGCCTGTATTTCAAGGCGGCTGTCTTTTTGCAAATTGAATTTATTTTTTATGCGTGATCAGCGCGGGAAAGATGACCGGTGCCTCTTCTCCGGCTTTTCTGATCTCTTCTAAAAGCAGATATTTCAGTTCCCGGCGCACGTGGGCGTATTTCGGGTCTTTCACCAGATTGTGCTTTTCTATGGGGTCTTTTTTCAGATCATATAAGTAGTCTTCAAAATAAACCTTGCTGTTCTCATGCAGATAACCGGTTGGGTTCAGATCTTTTACGGAATACATGAACCGGTCTGTGCGCACGGCACGGCCGCATTGGCTTTCGCTGATCTGCATAAATACGCATTTTCGGCGTGTTTCCGGGTCATCCGTTTCTTTGGTCAGGTCATAGCCTTTAAAATTCGGCGGCGTTTTGATCCCTGCCATGGAAAGCATCGTCGGCGGCAGGTCAATCAGGCTCACAAGCCTGTTGTCGCGTTTTCCGCCTTCGAATCCGCCGCCCTTGATAATCAGTGGCGTGTGGATGCTGCTCTCGTGGCAGCTGCGCTTGTATTCCATATTCCGCGTTTTAAAATGGCAGCCGTGATCGCTTGTATAAATAATAATCGTGTCTTCATAAATGCCCTGCTGTTTCAGCTTTGCAACCAGTTTGCCAACATTATAATCCAGCCGGTTGATGGCGGAAATGTAATCGGGGTACATTTCTTTATAATCGCCTTTCAAAAAGGTCAGATCGTCGGGCAGAGGGTAGTCCTTGTATTTTTCAATCGTTTCTTTGTACCCCTCAAAACAGTTTCTGTCATTTTGCTGGTGCGGTTCCAGTTGGCTCACAAACAGGAAAAACGGTTTGTCTTTCTCTCTTTTATCCAGAAATTCAAGGGCAAAATTGTTGATGCAGTCTGCGCGGTAACCGGTAAAATCAATCTTGTTTCCGTCTCCGTCAAAAACATAGCCGTCGTATCCGTGTGAGGTGAATTCCAGGCAGTCCGCTGCGCGCCAGTATTGATATTTTCCCTGCCGGTCTTTCGGAATTGCCGTTTTTTCGCAGTGCACGCCTATGCCGGGGTATTTATCTGATCCCAAATGCCATTTTCCTATGTAAGCCGTTTGATAGCCGGCGCGGTTAAAATATTCCGCAAGCGGCGTAATGTCCTGCGGCAGGGCAATACCGTTCGTATAGCAGCCCGTTTCCGTTGCGTACATTCCGGATTGCAGGCAGGAGCGCGCCGGACCGCATACCGGTTGGCAGGTAAAACTGTTTTCAAACAGTACGCCTTCATCCGCCAGTTTCATCAGATTCGGCGTTACCTCTTCGTTTACGGTATCCCATCTTTGCTGATCGGAAAAATAGAAAATAATATTTTTCATACCTTTTATCCTTTCACGCTGCCTTTAGGCGTATTTTCCTCAATAAATATACTGCTGGTGGGGTAGGCGAAATCGGTGTCGCTTTCGTCAATAATCTTCTTAATCGCAAAGTTCATTTCTTCGGTGAAAGCGTAGTAATCCTCCAGTCCCGTGATCTCAACATAAAACCGGATCTGAATGGTAAGCGCGGAATCGTCAAATTCCACAAATCTTACCCTTATATTCTCTTTTTCCACCTTTTCGTGGCTTTCAAGATAAGTTCGGATCGCGTTGATGCATGCTTTCAGCGTTTCGTCTGACGTCGCATAAAGCAGACCGATCTTGGTGTCCACCAGCCGCTTGTTGAGTTTGGCATAGTTTGTGATCAGATCGTCTGCAATAATGGTGTTCGGCACAACGATCACGGTGTCGTCCGTTTTTCTGACCCTTGTGGAGCGCATGGTGATATCCTCCACCGTGCCGGAAAACTCCTTTGTTTCAATGAAATCGCCTACGTCAAACGGCCGGTCAAACATGATTACAAAGCCGGATATAATGCTTTGCAGTGTGTCCTGCGCCGCAAGGGAGACGGCAAGTCCGCCCACGCCAAGCCCGGTCAGCAGACCGTTTATATTGTAGCCGAGTTCGGAGATAACCATGATCACGGCAATGCATACCGTAAGCACTTTCAGGATGTTTGCAATAAATTTTACGGCTATGCTGTTTACCTCGGGGCTTTTGTTTTTTTCACCTAAAACGCTTTCCAGATTGTCTGAAACGAAACTGATCAGCAGCCAGCAGGCAAACAGGATGGAAACGATTTTGAACGTGCTCACGATTGCCGTGTGGTGATAGTTTATGATGATGCCGAGAAATAACCCCAAAACGATAAAATAAAACGCGAGCGGCCGTTTCAGGCTGCTGATAAACCCTTCGCGGCGTTCCGGCTTTTTTGCAAACAGTATTTTTGCGATTATCTTTAGCAAAAACGCGGCGATCTTGTTCCTGAGCGCGGTAAATCCTATAAAGATCAGCGCGCCGAACGCTATGTTTATATAAAATCCGTATTCCTCAAAAAAGGCAGTGATTGCCTCAGGCATGCTCATCCCTCCGTAACGCAGTAAAAATTGCTTTCCCAGGCAGGTATATAAGTGCTGTGCCTGAAATAGATTTTGTATTCGTTCTGCATCTGCCAGATCTTCAGCGGCAGGGCAAACAGATCCTCGTTTCTGTGATAGGCGCAGACGTATAATTTCGGCGCGTACTTCTGAATCGTTTTTTCACAGCCGCAAAGCGCTTTCATCTCGGCGCCTTCAATGTCCATCTTGATCAGCGTTGCGCCGTCTTTGGCAATATCGTCTATGCAAGCGGCGTGTACTGCCCGCCCTTCAGCGGAAAGTTTTGAGTTGCGCCCCGCTTGGGCGGAAAAAATCAGCGTATCTTCTTTGTCCCACGCCGCCGCGTTGATCAGCTTTATGCTTTTCATCCCGGCGGTGTTTTTAACCAGTTTTCTAAAATTTTTTTCATCCGGTTCCAGCGCGGTTATGCTGCTGTATTTTCCGTTCGTAAAAGCCGTGAATTCCCGGATAGTGTCGCCGTCATATGCGCCGGCGTCTATGATTTTTTCCGTATCGGTAAGTTTTAACAGGTCGGCATAGATCCTGTTTTTATCGTTCTCGGATGAATCGGTCAGATAATCGATCTTTCCGCTGATCTTGAATTTGATTATATTTTCGTAAACACGCCGGCTTTCTTCGTCGGCCAGCCTGCTGTAAACGGTTTGGAACGCATCCTCGTGTTCCTTAAAATATTTCCCGGTAAATAATCCGCCGCCCGCAACGGGAATATCCGGCGCGTAAACGCGGTGCTCGCGGTTGATCCGCTCAATGTTTTCAATCACGTTTTCCAGGCGCGTGGCAAAGCCGAGCACAACGTTGAAATCTTTGTGTTTTTCACAGACCTCACTGTATTTCAGCACTTTGTGCCCCAAAAACGAATGCCCGCGCACAAAGGCGTCGCTTGCGAAGACCTCGCTGATCTCTACTCCTTTTTTATGCAGAATCGCAATGATCTTTTCCGCCGCGTCGCCCATTCCGTAAACGGCAATCGGCTTGCCGTCCTGTGCAAGCGTGTCCCAAACGTCGATTTCGCTGATTTCAAGATTCATAAATCAATCTCTCCCGTTTCTTAAATTATAAACGTAAAAGGCGGCTAAATCAAGGCACTTTACAAATACTTTAAAAAAGATTATAATGAATACAAATTTTAAGAAAGTGGAAATATATGTTAGAGCAGATCATCAATCTTGACGCAATGGAGCAGGCGGTCAGCCTGTTCGGTTCGTTTGACGAAAATATAAAGATCATAGAAAAGGAATTTGATGTTTCCATCATCAGCAGGGGATCCAGTCTGAAAGTCGTCGGCGAGGCGGAAAACGTTTCTCTTGCCGTTCGCGCGGTAAACAGCCTGCTCGTGCTGATCAATAAAGGCGAAACACTGTCCGAGCAGAATATCCGCTACGCCATTGGCCTTGTCCGGGAGGGAAATGAGGATAAACTTTCCTCCATGTCTACGGATACGGTGTGCATCACCAGCAAGGGCAAGCCGGTAAAAGCCAAAACGCTGGGGCAGAAAAAATACTGTGAGGCAATCAAAAACAATACCATCACATTCGGCGTGGGGCCCGCCGGCACCGGCAAAACCTATCTTGCCGTCGCCATGGCGGTCACCGCTTTCCGCGCAAAGGAAGTCAGCAAGATCATTCTTACCAGACCTGCCGTGGAGGCGGGTGAAAAACTCGGCTTTCTGCCCGGTGATCTCCAAAGCAAGGTGGATCCTTATCTCCGCCCGCTTTATGACGCGCTGTTTGAGATGCTCGGCGCGGAAAATTTTCAGAAATATCAGGAACGCGGCACAGTGGAAGTGGCGCCGCTTGCCTATATGAGGGGCAGAACGCTGGACGACAGCTTTATCATACTGGATGAGGCGCAGAACACAACGCCGGAGCAGATGAAGATGTTTTTGACCCGATTGGGCTTTAACTCCAAAATGGTCGTTACCGGCGATATTACCCAGATCGATCTTCCAACCGGTAAAAAATCCGGCCTTAAGCGTGTTTTGCGCATCTTGAAAAATGTGGATGATATTGAGATCTGCCGCTTCACGCAAAAAGATGTTGTGCGTCACAGGCTTGTGCAGGAGATCATTAAAGCCTATGAAAAGTATGAGAGTGAGGAGAGAAAATAATCCTATGAACAAAGTAAAAGTAATCATCTCCAACACACAGAAAAAAGTGAAGATCCCAACCGGGATCCGTCTTCTGATCCGCCGCTGCTGCCATGCTGTATTGCAGCTGGAAAATTTTGACGGCTCTGCGGAGGTCTCCGTGCGTTTCGTGGATAATGAAGAAATCAGAAAATTAAATAAACAGTACCGCAATATTGATAAGGAAACAGATGTGCTCTCGTTTCCCATGGGGGAAAACGGCGTGTATGATGTAAACCACGATACCGGGGCAAAGATCCTTGGCGATATTGTGATCTCCATGGAAAAGGCAGTGGAGCAGGCAAAGATGTATAATCACCCGCTTCAGCGGGAAGTGGGCTTTCTCACCGTTCATTCCATGCTCCATCTTTTGGGCTATGACCATGAGGCGGGCGGCATAGAGGCAGTCCATATGCGTGAAAAGGAAGAAACGGTCTTAACGCAGATCGGCTGGAAACGGGATAACAGCTATTATATGGGAGATGAAGAATGAATACAAAATCGGCTTTCATCACCATTGCGGGCAAGCCGAATGTCGGCAAATCCTCGCTTCTGAATAAACTGCTGGGCACGAAGATCGCCATTGTTTCCTCAAAGCCGCAGACGACCCGTACCAAGATCATGGGCGTTTTAACAGACGGCGGGATTCAGCTCGTTTTTACCGATACGCCCGGTTTTCACAGGCCGCATAATAAACTCGGCGAGATCATGAACGCCGCCGTGAAAGACAGTATCGGCGGCACGGATGCCGTGCTGTTCGTTGTGGAACCGAAAGGCGAACTCGATCCCAAGGAACTGGAACTGATCCAAAAATTCAAACAGGAAAAAATTCCCACCGTTCTTGTGATCAACAAGATCGATACGCTGAGCGATAAAACGGTTCTGCTGTCCAGACTTCGGGAACTGAGCGGATATTGCGATTTTACCGCCGCAGTGCCCGTTTCCGCTCAAACGGGCGAAGGCATTGCGGATCTGATGGATGAAATGAAAAAACTTGCTGTGCCGAGCGTGCATTATTTTCCGGATGATACGCTGACGGATCAGCCGGAAAGAGTGATCGCGGCAGAGATCATTCGGGAAAAAATCCTGCGTCTTATGGATAAGGAAGTGCCCCACGGCATTGCCGTTGCCATAGAAAAAATGCGTGAGCGGCAGGATAAGGAGATTTTGGATGTTGACGCCGTGATCTACTGCGAGCGCGAAAGCCACAAGGGTATGGTCATCGGCAAGCACGGCGCCATGCTCAAAAAGATCTCTACTTATGCACGGCAGGATCTGGAACGCTTTTTTGATATAAAAGTCAGTTTGCATACCTGGGTCAAGGTTAAAGAGGGCTGGAGAAACAAAGAGGGTCTGATCCGCAATTTCGGCTTGGAGGAATAATTGCCTTTACTGGTTTAAACTGGCACAAATGATTACCGCCGCCATAGGATAAAATAAAAACGGTGGTATGAATGAAAGAAGATTTGTGGAGCCGCTTTGTGCATTCCGGCAAAGTGGAGGATTATCTTGCATATATAAAGCACGAGGAAGATATAGGGACGTCGGCAGATGAAAATCACAACGAATGGCTTAGTCATAAAGGAACAGACAACAGGGGAGAGTGACCGTTTAGTTACTCTCCTTACTGCTGATTACGGCATTGTGCGTGCCTTTGTCCGCCGTGCGAAACTGGTAAAAAGCCGTATGGCAAGCGCTACTTCGCTCTTTGCTTACGGCAGGTTTACGCTTTATCAAACGCGGGATGCCTATGTTGCGGATGATGTTGCGCCCGTTGAAGTTTTTTTTGAACTTCGCCGGGATATAGAGAGTCTTGCCCTTGCTCAGTATTTCGCACAGCTTGCCTTTGAGATGGGCGCGGAGGGGCAGCCTTGTGCGGAACTTTTGCGCCTAACTTTAAATTCGCTGCATCTGCTTTGCAAAGGCAGTAAAAAACGGACGCAGATCAAAGCTGTCTTTGAGTTTCGCAGCGCCTGTCTGGGCGGCTATATGCCCAATATTCTTGCGTGTGACCATTGCGGTACATATGAAACGGATCTGATGTATTTTGATACGCTGGAGGGCAGAATTTATTGCGAAAACTGCCCCAAGGCAGGCGCCGTTCCCGTGCCGGTCAACGTAATCAAGGCGATTCGGTTTATCTGCCTTACGCCGCCTGAAAAAATATTCAGTTTTACCCTGAGCAATGAAAATCTGAAGATACTCGGCGAAGTATCGGAAAAATACATTCTCTCGCGCGTGCAGAGAAAACTCAGCGCGCTTGAGTTCTATAAAGGATTAACTAATGAAGATCAATAAACATTACGAAGCGCTGGAACTGCCTGCAGTGCTGGAGATGCTGAAAAACGAGGCGTCGTCGGACGATGCCAAACAAGCCGCTCTGGAACTCAGCCCAACGCATATTCTAAGCGAGGCGCAGCTGCTTCTTTCGCAAACGGAAGACGCCTTTTCGCTGATTGCCAGATTCGGCGGCCCGTCGTTTTCGGGCCTTCGGAATGTAAATAACGCGGTCAGCCGCGCCGCGGCGGGCGGCGAACTCAATACTTCGGAACTGCTCGGCATCGGCGGCACCCTGCGTGCCGTGCGCGCGCTTTATGAGTGGTACGGCCACTGCAGCGGCGTTTCCACCAGCCTCGATTTTTTCTTTGATTCGCTTACGGTAAATAAGTATCTGGAGGAAAAGATCTTTTCCGTGATCGTTTCGGAAGAGGAAATCGCAGACCGCGCCTCCGATGAACTCTATGAGATCAGAAGAAAAATCAGAGCCAAATCCAATTCTGTGCGTGAAAAACTGGATTCGATCCTGCACAGTTCACATTATCAAAAATTTTTGCAGGAACCGATCGTAACCCAGCGTTCGGGCAGATACGTTGTTCCCGTAAAGGCAGAGCACCGCGCGGATGTTCCCGGACTTGTGCACGATATGTCCTCCTCCGGCGCAACCGTCTTTATAGAACCGGTCTCCGTGGTGGATGCAAATAATGAGATCCGCATTTTAGAGAGCCGCGAACGTGAGGAGATCCGGCGGATCCTGTTTGAACTCTCACAGGAAGCCGGTAATTTTTCTGAGAGCATTAAAAGTTCTTACGAAAACGCCGTGCGGATTGATCTGATTTTTGCCAAGGCGCGCCTGGCATATAAAATGAAAGCGTCCGTCCCGGTTCTGAACGCAAACGGAACGGTGCTGCTCAAAAAGGCGCGGCATCCGCTGCTGGATCCAAAAAAAGTTGTGCCGGTTGATATCTCGCTCGGCGGAGAATTTGATACGCTCGTGATCACCGGCCCGAATACCGGCGGCAAGACGGTTTCCATCAAAACCATCGGTTTGCTGACTTTAATGGCAATGTGCGGTCTGATGATCCCTGCGGCGGATCAGTCACAGATCGCCGTGTTTGATAATATCCTTGTGGATGTCGGCGATGAGCAAAGCATCCAGCAGAATCTTTCCACCTTTTCCGCCCATATGGTCAATATCATTGCTATTATGAAAAAGGCGGGCGGCAATTCGCTGGTGCTGATCGATGAACTCGGTGCCGGAACGGATCCCGTGGAGGGCGCGGCCCTTGCCGTTGCCATTATAGAGGATCTGCGCGCCAAAGGCGCAAAAATCGCCGCTACAACCCATTATGCGGAGCTGAAAGCCTACGCGCTGGAAACGCCGGGCGTTATGAACGGCAGCTGTGAATTTGACGTGGAAACTTTAAGACCCACTTACCGCTTGCTCATCGGCGTTCCGGGGCGCTCCAACGCATTTGCCATTTCAGAACACCTCGGCATGGAAAATGCCGTTATAGAAGAGGCGAAACGCCTGGTCAACAGCGAAAGCAGATCTTTTGAATCGGTGCTGGAAAAACTGGAGGAAACACGGCGCGAACTGGAGCAGGAAAAGGATAAAGCCCAGCGCGCAATGGATGCTGCGGACAGAATGCGCAGAAAAGCCCAGTCAGAAAAAGACAAGGCTGCCCGGCTGCGGGATAATGAACTGGAACGGGCTAAGCGTGAAGCGGAAAAGATCATTGCCAGCGCAAAGCGCCAAAGCGCGGATTTTCTTTTGCGGCTGGAACAGTTAAAAAAAGAGGCGGATCAAAATCATGCCGCCGAAGTGGCAAGAAAAACCAGGAGGGAGATCAAAAACCGCCTTGGCGAAATGGAGGATACCGTCAATCCGCGCCGCCTTGCCGATGAATGGGATGAGGATTATAAACTTCCTCGGCCGGTTGTTCCCGGCGACGCCGTGATCATACGCTCGATCGGAGAGGGCGAGGTCGTTGAAGTCAATAAAAATAATGTGATCGTAAAATCCGGCATGCTGAAAACAAGAGTCAAAATGTCTGATCTGCGGCTTATCAAAAAGAAAGAGGCGCCGAAACAGAGTAAACCGTCTCTGCTTTACAGAACTTCTTCCAAAGCAGATTCCGATATCAGCACAGAGATCGATCTGCGCGGCAAGACGGTGGATGAGGCGCTGCACGATCTTTCCTTGTTCATAGATAAGTGCGTGTTGCTGAATCTGCATGAGATACGGATCATCCACGGCAAAGGAACGGGCGCGCTGCGTGCGGCGGTGCAGGATGATCTGCGCCATCACCCGAATATTGCCGATTTCCGGCTCGGCGCCTACGGCGAAGGGGAAAGCGGCGTTACGATTGCTCACTTAAAATAAAACCAAATTACGCGCGGGCGATTTTCGCCCGCCGTTTTCATTTTATAAGAGCGTACGATATTTAGTGTATTTTGATTTTTCTTTTTTCAACATTTTGTGTCAAGAGATATTACAAAAATTTAATCAGAAAAATCTTGCGCATTTTACTTGACTTATCCGTTGCACTTATGTATAATATCTCTTGCTGTAAAGATTATCTACTTTACAGCAACGCAGAAAAACGCGGAAAGGGGTATAACAGTGGCGAAAAATCTTGAAGTTTCTTTTTTACTTGATTTTTACGGCGAAATGCTTACAAAGAAACAGCATGATTTTCTTGTTTACTATTATGATGAAGATCTGTCCCTTTCAGAGATCGCGGAAAACGAAGGCATCACGCGCCAGGGCGTAAGAGACGCTATTAAGCGCGCTGAAAACCAGTTGTTTGATATGGAAAACCGGCTCGGTCTCGCAAAGCGTTTTACGGAAATGAAAAAAGGCCTGGATGAGATCACGCAGTGCGCAGAGGCAATCAATGACTATAATCTCAATCACAGCCTTTCAAGGGAAATCAACGATAATATCTCTAAAATAAAAGCCACAGCTGATTATTTATCTCAGCTTTAATTTAATTTAGGAGTTGATCGCTTTGGCATTCGAGGGTCTTTCGGAAAGGCTTGAAAATTCCTTTAAAAAACTTCGCGCCAAAGGCAAATTAACCGAATCTGATGTTAAGGACGCAATGCGTGAGGTTCGCCTTGCTCTTTTAGAGGCGGATGTAAACTATAAGGTCGCAAAGGATTTTACAAAATCCGTTACCGAACGGGCGATCGGCGAGGACGTTATGGAATCGCTTACACCCGGTCAGATGGTCATCAAGATCGTCAACGAGGAACTCACAAACCTGATGGGCGGCAGCGAGAGCCGGCTTGCCGAGGCAAATCATCCGCCTACCGTAGTCATGATGTGCGGCCTGCAGGGTTCCGGTAAAACAACCCACAGCGCAAAACTTGCCTTAAAACTGAAAAAAGAAGGGCACCGTCCGCTGCTCGTTGCCTGCGATATCTATCGCCCCGCTGCAATCAAACAGCTGCAGGTGGTCGGCGGGCAGATCGATGTTCCCGTTTTTGAAATGGGCACGGAAAACCCCGTAACGATCGCGCAGGAGGCGGTTAAATATGCCAAGGATCACGGCTATGATTACGTGTTTTTGGACACTGCCGGCAGACTTCATGTTGATGAGCAGCTGATGCAGGAACTGCAGAATATCAGAAGCACGGTGCACCCGCACGAGATCCTGCTTGTTATAGACGCTATGACCGGTCAGGACGCTGTAAACGTTGCCAAAAGTTTTAATGAAACGCTTGGTATAGACGGCGTTGTTTTAACGAAGCTGGACGGCGATACAAGAGGCGGCGCCGCGCTCTCCGTAAGGGCGGTAACCGGCAAGCCGATCAAATTCGTCGGCACCGGCGAAAAACTCGGCGATCTGGAAACGTTTCACCCCAGCCGTATGGCTTCGCGTATCCTCGGCATGGGCGATGTGCTTTCGTTTATCGAAAGAGCAGAGCAGAGCCTGGATCAGAAAAAAGCGGCGGAACTGGAAAAGAAACTTGCCAAAAACAAATTTGATCTCAATGATCTTCTGGATCAGTTTGATCAGATCTCCAGAATGGGCAGCCTGAAAGACACCATTAAAATGCTGCCGGGAATCGGTTCCAAGATCAAGGAAGAGGATATAGACGAGCGCGCGTTTGACAGATTCCGCGCCATCATCTATTCCATGACAAAGCAGGAACGCACGCATCCCGAGATTATCAATCCTTCCCGCAAACGCAGGATCGCAGCGGGCTGCGGCATGCAGGTAGAGGATGTTAACAAACTGCTTTCCCAGTTTAAGCAAATGAAAAAAATGATCAGCCAGTATGGCGGCAAAGGCGGCCCGCGCATCAGTAAAAAAATGCGCCGCCTGCTGCAGCAGAATCCCGATATGGCGCAGAAAATGATGGGGATGACGGGCAGCGGAAAAAATAATCCGTTTGGATTTTAATCAGGTATTCACCCGATACATTTCGGTTCATGAATAAAACAATACTTATTTATATGGAGGAAAACATCATGGCAGTTAAGATCAGACTTCGCAGAATGGGCGCTAAGAAAGCTCCTTTTTATCGAGTTGTTGTTGCAGATTCCAGATACCCGAGAGACGGCCGTTTCATCGAGGAGATCGGAACGTATAACACAATGGTAGATCCCGCGGAGATCAAAATTGACGCTGAAAAAGCAAAAAAATGGATCGCAAACGGCGCGCAGCCAACAGATACTGTAAAAAGCATCCTGAAAAAAGAAGGCATTCTTTAATCTTTTGCGGATTATAAGACGGAGGTGTTTTCTTTGGAGGAATTGTTAAAAGCGATCACCAAAGGCCTTGTGGATAACCCGGATGCCGTTACCGTTGAGGTAGACGAACCCAATGAAGAGGGCGTTATCTTTTATCATCTTCACGTTGCGGAGGAGGATATGGGCCGTGTTATCGGCAAGCAGGGCAGAATCGCAAAGGCAATACGCGTTGTAATGCGCGCAGCCGCAACCAGACATGATCAAAAAATTTCCGTGGAAATCGATTGATCAAAACAACAGATTGATTTTGAAAAATGCCGCCTGAAACAGGCGGTTTTTTCTTGCAAAAAATTTCTTCAGCCTATATAATAAATTCGGTGATGTTATGAAACAGTTTCTGGAAGTCGGAAAGATCGTAAATACCCACGGTATCCGGGGCGAGGTAAAACTGCAGCCCTGGTGCAACAGTGTGGATTTTTTAAAACAGTTTCAATTTCTGTATCTGGATGAAAGCGGTAAAATTCCGGTTGAACTTTTAACTGTTCGCGCGCATAAAAACTGCGCCGTGCTCAAGCTTGCCGGGGTAGACAGCATAGACGCCGCGGAAAAGTATAAAAACCGCATTCTTTACTGCAACCGTGACGACGCCGTGATCGATGAGGACGCGCAGTATATTCAGGATCTGATCGGCTGCGCGGTAAAAAATGCAGAAACAGCAGAAGTTTACGGTAAAGTAACGGATGTCGTGAATTACGGCGCCTCGGATATTTTGGAGATTGAAGATCACGGCAAAAAACGCTATGTGCCGCTGATTGATGAGATCGTTAAAAATACAGACTGTGAAAACGGTGTGATTGAGATCATACCAATGAAAGGGCTTTTTGATGAGAATTGATATTATGACGCTGTTTCCGGATATGTGCCGCGCCTATCTTGGGGCAAGCATTATCGGCAGAGCGCGCGAAGCGGGCAAAGTGCAGATCGAATGCACGGATATCCGGGATTACACGCAGGATAAGCACCGCCGGGTGGATGATTCGCCGTACGGCGGCGGCATGGGGATGATCATGCAGGCGCAGCCCATTTATGACTGCTATATGGATCTGTGCAAAAAAACAGGGGCAAGGCCGCATCTGATCTATCTTACGCCCCAGGGCAAAACGCTTACCCAGCAGCGTGTGAAAGAACTTGCAAAGCTGGATTATATTGCGCTGCTGTGCGGCCATTATGAGGGTGTGGACGAGCGTGTTATAGAAGAATTGCAGCCGGAGGAGATTTCGGTCGGCGATTATGTGCTCACGGGCGGCGAACTGCCTGCGCTGATTGTTGCGGACGCGGTTTCGCGCATGATTCCGGGCGTGCTCTCCAGCGACGAATGTTTTACGGAAGAGAGCCACTATTCCTCTTTGCTGGAATACCCACAGTACACCCGCCCGTATGTTTGGCACGGCAGGCAGGTGCCGGAGGTTCTGATCACCGGTCACCACGCAAATGTGGAGGCGTGGCGCCGGGAACAGTCGCTGATAAGAACGGCAGAGCGGCGGCCGGATATGCTCGAAAAAGCGCAGCTTACGGAGAAAGAGATCCGCTTTCTGTCCGATTTAAAACGATAAATAAAAATTATGTGAATTTTGCACAAATCAGGGCACAATATTTTGTGTTAAATCTATAAGTCATACGAACTTTGCCCCAACACATTGACCTAAACCGTTTTAGTGGTATAATATGTAATACAGTCAAAAGGTAAATAACTTTTTAATTCTTGAAATGAGAGGTTTTAGTATGTTTGTTAAAGATGTAACGGTTGAAAATCAGGTAGGGCTGCATGCCCGTCCGGCAACATTCTTCATTCAGAAAGCCAATGAATTCAAGTCTTCTATCTGGGTTGAAAAAGATGAAAGAAGAGTCAATGCAAAATCCTTGCTTGGCGTTCTTTCTCTCGGCATCATGGGCGGAACGGATATTCGCATTATCGCGGACGGCTCTGATGAGGAAGAGGCTGTTGAGGGCCTTGTCGCTCTCGTTAAAAGCGGCTTTACAGAGTAAGATCGTAAAATTTTGTCGGCACGGCGCATTCGGCGTCGTGCTTTTTTATCTTTACGCCCGCTTTGATTTATGATAAAATATTCGGGCAAAACTTTCTTTAACGGGTGAATCGGATGACGGAGAAGGAACTTCGTAAAAAAGCAATGGCGCTCCCGCTGCAGCCGGGCGTGTACATTATGAAAAACAAAGATAAAAAAATCATCTATATCGGCAAGGCAAAGAAACTGAAAAACAGGGTTTCCTCCTACTTCGGATCACATTCCAACCATTCTTTAAAGGTGATCCGAATGGTGGAGAATGTGGATGATTTTGATTATATTCTTGTGGATACGGAATTTGAGGCGCTCGTTCTGGAATGTTCGCTGATCAAGCAGCATATGCCGAAATACAATATTCTGCTCAAAGATGATAAGGGCTATAATTATATCAAGATCACAAAGGGTGATTTTCCGCGTATTTCCGAATGTAAACGGATCGATGATGACGGCGCTGAGTATATCGGCCCCTATATCTCCGGCTTTTCCGTAAAACAGGCGGTGGAGGAAACGCTGAAGATCTTTAAATTGCCCCGCTGCAATAAAAAATTTCCGCAGGAATACGGCAAATCAAGACCCTGCCTGAACGGCTTTATGGGGCTTTGTTGTTCGCCGTGCGCCGGCAGGATCACGCAGCAGGATTATGTTAAGACCGTGGAGGACGCACTTGCGTTCCTTAAAGGCGGCAGCAAGGCGTCTGTTCGGGATATGACGCAAAAAATGAATTCGCTTTCCGAGGAACTCAAGTTTGAGGAGGCGGCAAAACTCAGAGACAGAATACGCGCCATAAAAAATCTGGAGGAAAGGCAGAAAGTTGTTTCTATCAATGTTCCGGAGGAGGATGTTTTTGCTCTGGTAAACGGCAAAAAGAAAGCCTGTTTTGAAGTGCTTCGCTTTAAAAACGGCAGGCTCAGCGATACGGAATTCTGGCTCATTGATTCACAGGATGATCTTAAGAACGCGCGCCTTGAACTGATTGAGCGCTATTACTCCATGCGTGCCGATATACCTTCCCGGATCGCGGTGGACGGCGAAATAGAGGATGAGAAACTTTTGCGCGAATTCCTTGAAAAGCAAAGGGGCAAAAAGGTTGAATTTATTCATCCGCAAAAAGGCGAGCATCTCTCTATTCTGAATATGTGCATCAAAAATGCCAATGAACATTTGGCGCAGAATGAGGGCAGGCTCGGCAGGGAATTTGCCGCGCTGGAGGAACTTGCGGCGCTGCTGGGGCTTCCGAAACCGCCCGAATATATTGAAAGTTATGATATTTCGCACACGTTCGGCGCGGATAATGTTGCCGGCATGGTGGTGTTCCACAACGGCAGACCGATGAAATCCGCTTATAAACGTTTTTCAGTCAAAGGGTTTGACGGGCAAAACGACGTCGGTTCTATGAATGAGGTGCTTACACGCAGGTTCAATCATTACTATAACGATGAAGAGGGCAGCACATTTAAGATCCTGCCGGATCTGATTCTGCTGGACGGCGGCCAGCCGCAGGTAAACGCCGTGCTCCCTGTGATCCAAAAAATGAAACTCTCCGTTCCGGTTTTTGGTATGGTGAAGGACAGCAAACACCGCACCCGTGCAATCGCTTACGGCGGCGGAGAGATTGAGATCAATTCCCACAGGGCGGCGTTTACGCTTGTTTCCAATATTCAGGAGGAGGTGCACCGCTTCGCCATTTCCTATCATCATAAAAAGCATGCAAAAAGCACGTTTTCATCCGGGCTGATGCAGATTGACGGTATAGGGGAGAAAAAAGCAAAAGCGCTTTTAAAGCACTTTAAAACTATATCTTCCATAAAAGAACAAACGCCCGAGCGCCTTGCTCAATGCCCGTCCGTCAGCAAAAAAGACGCGGAAAAAATTTACGAATTTTATCATAAATTGTAAAAATAATATTTCTGAACTTGACTATGCGAAAGTTGAAATGTATAATGTAATGTGTATAAATTCCGGCGGGCGCCGCAAGGTTTCCGCCAATTAACGGCTGTGATTTGTTATGATGCGTGTAATTACGGGCAGTGCAAGAGGCAGGCGGCTGGAAACGCTGCCCGGCGAGGATGTTACAAGACCCACTTCCGAAAGTGTAAAAGAAGCGCTTTTCAGCATGATCCAGTTTGAAATAGAGGGCAAAAAGGTGCTGGATCTCTTTGCCGGTTCGGGTCAGCTCGGAATTGAGGCGCTCTCGCGCGGCGCCGGCGAATGTGTTTTTGTTGAGATGAATAAAAATGCAAGAGCCGTGGTTTCGCACAACATTCAAAAGTGCGGCTTTGAGCACGTTTCCCGCGTGATCCCGGCGGACGCGCAGGCCTATGCGGCGTCCTGCCCCGGATTTGATATTGTTTTTCTGGATCCGCCTTATCATAAAGGTATGGTTACCGGGATCCTGCCTGTGCTGGAAAGCCGGCTGAACCCGGGCGCCGTTGTGGCGTGTGAAACCGCATCGGCAGAGGAACTGCCGCAAACGGTTGGGTCACTCAGCGTAATACGCAGCAGGCGGTACGGCAAAACGAAACTGACCCTTTACCGAAAGGAATAAACTATGAAGATCGCAATCTGCCCGGGCAGTTTTGACCCGGTCACACTCGGCCATATCGATATTATCGAGCGCGCTGCCGAGTTGTTTGATAAAGTTATCGTTCTGGTTATGACAAACAGTGAAAAACATGCACTTTTTTCACTTCAGGAACGTGTGGAACTTCTGAAAAAATGTGTAAAAAAGAAAAATGTGGAAATAGATACTTATGACGGACTGCTTGTGAATTATGCAAAAAAAACAGGCGCAGTCGCAATTGTAAAGGGGCTTAGAGCCGTGTCTGATTTCGAGTATGAATTTCAGCAGGCTCTTACAAATAAAAGCCTGCTGCCGGAGATCGAAACCGTGTTTCTGACCGCCAAGGGCATAAATATGTTTTTGTCTTCCAGCATGGTAAAAGAAGTCTGCCGCTTAGACGGGGATATATCCCGCTTTGTGCCGCAGGAAATTTTAGATGAAGTTGTATTAAGATGTAAAGGAGAAATAAAGAATGACTAATACAGATATTTTGCTTGAAGATCTGGAAGATGTGCTGGATGACGCAACTTCCATGCCGATGACGAAAAAAAGTCTTGTTGATGTGGACAAGATCAAAACCATAATCGAGGACATTCGCCTCAATACGCCGCAGGAAACCAAACAGGCAAAGGCAATTGTGGATTCCAGAAACAGCATTCTGGATGAGGCAAAGAAAGAGGCGGACGAGATCATTGCCCAAGCGCAGGCGCAGGCAAGAGAACTTGTTGCGCGTGACCAGATCACCCAGACCGCACAGGCAGAAGCGGCAGAGATCACCGCAAAAGCCAAGGAAGAGGGCGACGCCTATATTCAGGATGCCAAAAACCAGGCTTCAGAGATCCTTGGCGATGCAACTACAAAAGCAAACGATATGCTCACAAATGCGCAGAACAAGAGCAGGGAAATGCTGACTGCTGTTAATAATTACGCGGACGACACCCTCCTTGCCATAGACGACTCTCTTTATAAAGCGCTTGCGGATGTCAGAAGAATCCGCCAGGGCCTGAACAATAAGAGAGGCGCCAACGAATAACTTTTAACGGGTAATTCTTTTGCATTTTGTTTATTTTGATTCACCGCTCGGCAGAATGGGCGTGTATGAAGAAAAAGAAAAAATCGTGCGCGTAACGCTTGCGGACGGCAAAAATGAAGAACGTTCCTCGCCGTCATGTTTGGCGGAGCAGGCGGCTGCACAGCTCAGTGCGTATTTCCTCGGAAAACGGAAAACGTTTGATCTGCCGCTCTCGTTTGAAAAAGAAACGCCGTTTCGGCAGAGCGTATATACGCAGCTTTTGAAGATCCCTTACGGCAAAACGGCAACCTATCTGGAACTTGCCGCCATGATCGGCAAACCGAAAGCCGCCCGGGCAGTCGGCGGCGCGCTCCATCATAATCCGCTGCTCATTCTTGTGCCTTGTCACCGGATCATCGGATCAGACGGCAGCCTAACCGGATTTGCCGGCGGAACGGACAAAAAGTGCTTTTTGCTTGATCTCGAACAATCCAACAGAAAATAATAAACAGCGCCTGATGCATATGGCATCGGGCGCTGTTTTTATGCCTTTATAAGGGCTTGTTTTGATCAGGCTTTCTGTTCCTGTTTGTCCTCGTCCGCCGAAAGATATTTTCTGATAAACGGCCTCAGCAAGCGGGAAAAGATCTTTGTTACCTGGCCCACAAATATTGCCGCGGCAACCGTGCCCTCGCGCACGCCTTCCAGCCGGTGCAGGGCAATCAGCGAGATCACTACGGTGATCAGCATCAGGGTCACGTCAAACACAACTTTCATATTTCCGAATTTTATAGGGGCAACGCGGCACACGGCAAGCACAATGCCTTCGCCTGCGTTTGTGATCAGCCCGGCGGCAACCTCCAGGCTGACGCCAAATGCAAGAAACAGAATACCCAGCACGCAATAGCCCCATTGCTCCAAATAATTTGAATATCCAAGCCCTTTTATGATCCATTCAAACAGATCAATCAGCACACCGAAGAGCAGCGATGCGGGGATCTGCAAAAGCTGAAACTTATCATACTGTTTTCGTAAAATCAAAATTTGAATCACCACAAACAGAACGTTCATGATGAATGTGGTTGTGCCGGTGCTCAGCCCGGAAATATAGCCTGTTATGTAGGGCACGCTGGAAATGGGTGACACACCCAGATCCGCCTTTATGGAAAATGCCACTCCAAGCGCCATAAATGCCAGCCCCATGCACAGAATGATGCACCGCAGAATAAACTGTTTTTTATTTTTTGCCGCTTCTTTAATGGTTATCAGTTTTTATGCCTCCGTTTGCTAACGGCGCATATTATAACGCAAGCAGAAAATTTTGTCAATATCGCAGTTTCGTAAAAATACACCCTTACTGCAGGCTTATGCGTATCCGCAGGTCAGGATCTCCAACTCGCCGCCGTTTGCGCGCGCTAAGTACCATTCCCATCCGTCATAGCGGGAATTTGCCTCAAACCCTTCGGATTCTGCAGAACCGGAAGTAAGGAAAGCAGATTCAAAAACCACGCATTGATCATATTCTTTTTCGTTTAACTGGTTGCAGTATTCAAGATTGTCCGCCGCTTTTTCATCGCCGCAGTAGGTCAGTGTGTAAACCTCTTCCACGGATTCCCAAGATCGGAATTCCGCAAGAATATGATCCGCGGCATTTTGCAGCTCACTGCTTGTGTAGATTTCGGATGCGCCCAGATCGATCTTTGTGTTTTCGGTGCCCGTGCCGAAAAGTGCGGCGCATCCGCATAAAAGTATTGCTAAAAGTACGGTAATCATTGCTGTGACCGTTTTTTTCATAAAACCACCTCTTGCTTTGAATTTACCGTAAAATTTTAAGAAAAGCAAGGAACGAAACGTGGAGTTTGTCCACCTATCGCAGAAAAAAGATCCTGCCGGTCAAAATCAGGCAGGATCTTTTTCCATTTATGCGTTTTCTGCGTCGGTTTCAGCCGCCTCTTTCGCGCGCTTATCTGCAATGTAATCATGAACGGTCTGTTTCAGTTCGCCGTATAGTTTAAATTTTGTGCTGAATACAATCAGGGAAATCACCATCAAAACAGGCGGTATAGCAAAACAGATGATGCCGATCGCCGTCTTTGTGGCGTCGTTAATGGTTCCGCTCAGGATCTGTTCATTATAATTCATGATTCCCAGACCGCCGAAAAGGAATATCGTTTGAATGGTGTATGCCATTTTCTGAAGAAACCCTTTCATGGAAAAGGTGATACTCTCGTTTCGTTTTCCGTTTTTGTATTCACCGTAGTCTACAATATCGGCAAGAAATACCGTTTGCGCCACAAACATGGATCCGATGCCGATGCTCGCCAGAATGTAACTGATATCCAGCGCAATTGTGATCTTCAGCACAGGGCCAAACAGATACATCAGCGCGTAACCGATGATCGCCATGATCAGAGAGATCTGATAGATCGTGCGGTTCGTGAACTTTTTACTCAAAACGGGGATCACAAGCAGTCCCAGCACGGATCCGATCGCGCCAATCACGGAAAACAGGCTTTGCGCCGTGCTTTCGCCAAGCACATCGGTGAAGTAGTAAACCGCCGTGCCGCTTGTCAGATACCAGCCGGCGTTGGAGATCATCGCAAAGATCATAAATACAACCAGCTGATCGTTGGAGCCGATTACTTTAAACATCTTTTTAAAACTGAATTTTTCCGTGTTGTAAACCACATGCCGTTCTTTGGTGGAGGCAACGCAGATCACTGCAAAGGTAACCAGCAGTATGCCGCAGATGATTGCCCAGCGTGAAAATCCGGATTCGCTGTAGCCGTCTTCCGTCTTTTCCATACCGCTTGAAAGCAGCGGCAAAACGATGGGGGTCATAACCGTTATAACACCCTGGCCGAAGCCGCTGAATGTTCTTGCAACGGTGGCAACCAGATTTCTGTCTTTCGGGTCATTTGTAAAACTCGGCACCATGGACCAGTACGGAATATCCGCCATTGTGTTCGTCATGCCCCACAGCACATACATAAAACCTATGTAAACATACAGTTTTGTGCCGCTCATGCCGAAAGATGTGAATAAAAGCGAAAGCACAATTGCGTTTGACGCCGTGCCAATCAGGATCCACGGGCGGTATTTGCCCATCTTTGTTTTGGTGCTGTCCACGATTGTGCCCATGATCGGATCGTTGATGCCGTCCCATATTCTTGCAAGGGGCGTCAGAATCAGCAAAAACGCTTCTTTCAGCCCCAGCACACTGGACAGATAATAGGAAAGATACGAGTAGAAAAGTCCGTAAGAAAGATCAAGACCGATCGCGCCTACGCCGTACCCGATCTTTTCCCTCCAGGTGGTTTTGTAATCAGCCATGTTTGTTTTTTCGGCTCCTTTCATAATCAGTTATCGCCTATAGTCAGCATATAGAATTATAACATATTAACAGACTGAACACAACAAAACAACTGCCGCATCAAATATTACAATTTAGTTACAAAATCCGCCCCGCTGATTTTTGCCTTGACAACTGTACTTTATCCTATTATAATTAAGTCAATAGGTGGAAAATCAATTGAAATCCCATGAATTCCAATTAAATCCCACAAAAAATTCTCAAAAAAGGAGGAGAGCGCATGAATTTGCTGTTTGCAGGCACATTAGATAATTTTAAATTAGACAGTAAAGGCAGGCTCTCCGTGCCCACAAAATGGCGTGAACGCCTCGGCAGGGAATTTTATGTGGTTGCCGTAACCGTAAAAGGGTGCCATTGCTTAACGCTTTATCCCACCGAAGAGTTTGAAAAGGTATATGAAAGCACCCAGATCGGTTCTGAAAACAACAGATACAATACTTCCAAGGAATTGCTCAGCAAAACCGAAGAGGCGTCTCTGGATTCCCAGGGCAGATTTACACTTAATCAGCGTTTAAAAGAAATGGCAATGCTTTCCAATGACAGCGATGTCATCTATGAGGGCAACGGCCGCTCAATCGAGATATGGAGCCCTGCGCAGTATGAAAAAATGCATAATACGTTTGACCCGAATATCGGTATTTATGATCTGATGGACAGAGCAAACCATGCAGACGGCGCCCCGGTTTCCGATCAGGGCTGAGAAGATAAAGAAGACGGATATGGAATTTGTTCATAAAAGCGTACTGTTTGATGAGTCCATCAAGGCTCTGGAACTGAATAAAAACAAACTGATCGTGGACGGCACTGCCGGCGGCGGCGGTCACGCAAGGGAGATCGCCAAACAGGCGGGCAGGCTGATTGCCGTGGATCAGGATCCGGACGCCGTCAAAGTCCTGGGCGAAAGGCTTGCGGAATTTCCGAATGTTACCATTGTTCACGATAATTTTTCAAATATCAAAACGATTCTTTCTTCGCTTGGCATAAACGGTATGGACGGCTTTTTGCTGGATCTCGGCGTCAGTTCGTTTCAGCTTGATAACGGAGACCGCGGCTTTTCCTTTCATCAGGATGCGCCGCTGGATATGCGTATGTCAAAAAGCGGTATCTCCGCTTACGATGTGGTCAATACTTATGATGAACATACGCTTGCCGATGTCATTTACCGCTACGGCGAGGAAAAATACAGCCGCTCCATCGCCAAAAACATTGTGCGCAGGCGGCAGGAGAAACCGATCCGAACCACGTTTGAACTCGTAGATGTGATTCGGGCGTCTATGCCGGCGAAAGAACTGAAAAAAGGGCATCCAGCCAGAAAAACATTTCAGGCGATCCGCATTGAGGTAAACGGCGAACTGGAAAAACTGAAAACAGCGCTGAACGATGCTTTTGCATGCTTAAACCCCGGCGGCATTATTGCCGTTATCTCCTTTCATTCACTGGAGGACCGGATCGTGAAAGATGCTTTTGCCGAGTGGACGCGCGGCTGCACCTGCCCCAAGGAATTTCCGGTGTGCGTGTGCGGCAATAAGCCGAAAGGCGAACTTCTATTTAAGTCAAAAACGCCGTCAGAGCAGGAAATTAAGGAAAATCCGCGTGCGCGTTCCTCAAGGCTCAGAGCGTTTAAGAAATACTGAACGTTCCGTTCGGGAATTTTAAAAAGGAGGAAAAATAAATGGTCAACAACAGCGATTTCAGAAGATATTCGTATGACGGCGATGCCGCTTATGCGCTGAAAGCGTTTAACAGAACTCGTTCCTCCGCCGCGCCGGAGGTGCGCAGACCGGCAAGGAAAAAACTGACTTTAAGCCCCAATACGGAGAGAAAAAGCAAGGCGCAGCTTGTTAAAGAGCAGCGGGCGGCGCGCGTGCGCGTTGCGGAGATCACGATCGTGGTCTCTTTGGTGCTTGCCATGCTTTCTGCCGTTTTGTTTACGTACGTGCAGAAAAATGAACTCACAAAAAGCATTGCCGGTATTCAGCAGGAGATCTCCGTTGCAAAAAGTGATAATGTAAGCCTGAATGCGGAGCTGGAAGCGCTTGTTTCCGTTTCGCAGATAGACAGTTATGCCCTTGAAAAACTCGGCATGACGCGGCTTCAGTCTAATCAGATCAGGTATATTGACACTTCTGAGTATGAGGCGCAGCATGCTGAGCAGGAAACACAGCAGCAGAGCGAAACGCAGCAGGACGGTGCGGAATAAAAGCCGCGCTTTGGCAGTATTATATTGAGAGCCGTATTTTTTCGGCTCTCATAAAATTATTTTATATAATATATAACTTAAGTGAAATGCCGCCGGCTTTCACTTAAAGAAAGGCGGAGCGGATATGACTTCATTCAGAAAAGTGTTCAAGTCAAGAGCGCTGATCCTGTTTTTGGTGATCGCGCTGTTGTTCGTAACGGATATCGGCCGCCTTTTTTATATTCAGGTTGTTAAAGGCGAGGAATATGCCGATAAGGCGCAGAGCCAGCAGCTTTCCGATACGGAGATCGAAGCCAACCGCGGCACGATCTATGACAGCGAAGGAAATATCCTTGCCCAGTCCGCAACAGTATGGACGGTGTTTTTGGATCCTTCCAATATCACAGACGATAACCGCCAGACGATCGTGGATTACCTTGCCTCCGCTTTTGAGTATGATGACGAACAAAAGCAGGAACTTCTGGAAAAGAGCAAGGCGGACGGCAAATATCAGGTTGTTGAGAAAAATGTTGAAAACAGGCTGAAAGAAGAGATTGCCGCGTTTGTGTCAGATAACAAACTTTCCCTGTGCATCGGCTTTGAAGAGGGCACACGCAGGTATTATCCTTACGGAAAACTTGCCTCGTCCGTGATCGGCTTTACAGGCGCAGATAATCAGGGCCTTGCCGGTATAGAATCTTACTATAACGAACAGCTTACCGGCACAAACGGCAGGGTCATCACCGCAAAAGACGCAAAGTCCAATTCAATCTCAAACGATTATGAAACATCCTATGACGCGCAGGACGGCTATTCCCTGAAACTTACGATCAATACAACGATCCAGTATTATCTGGAAAAAGAGCTGGAAAGAACGCTCAACGAGTATTCCGCAAAAGGGTGCTACGGCGTTGTGATGGACTGCAATACGGGCGCAGTGCTCGCCATGGCGTCCCTGCCGGATTATGACTGCAACGATCCTTATAAGATCACTTACGAAGAGTATCAGAAAGAACTGGATTCCATACAGGACGAAACACAAAAAACGGAAAAGCAAAGCGAATATATTCAAAGGCAGTGGAGAAATTTCATCGTTTCCGATACATACGTGCCAGGCTCGGTATTCAAAACCTTTATGGCGTCCGCCGTGCTGGAGGAGGGCGTTGCCACCCTGGATACGAAATATACCTGCACCGGCTCAATCAAAGTGGATAAACACATCATGCACTGCCACTATCATCCCGGCCATGGCACGCAAACTCTTACACAGGGCCTTGAAAACTCCTGCAATCCGTTCTTTATCACGCTCGGCCAAAAACTTGGCGTGCACAACTATTACAAATATTTCAACGGATTCGGTTTTACCGAAAAAACCGGAATCGATGTTCCCGGCGAGGCAAGCCCGCAGTATTATAAAGAGGATGAATACGGTATTGTAGAACTTTCTTCCGCTTCTTTCGGGCAGACGAACAGCCTTACACCCATACAGGTGTGCACCGGGCTTTGCGCAATCGCAAACGGGGGCAAATTGCTTACGCCTTATGTGGTATCTGAAATTACGGATGAAAACGGCAATACCGTTTCAAAAACACAGCCCAATGTGGTAAGGCAAGTCATCAGCGAAGATATTTCCAAAAAAGTATGCCAGATGATGCAGTCCGTTGTGGATAACGGCACAGGTAAAAACGGCTACGTAGCAGGCTACCGCGTAGGCGGCAAAACGGGTACTTCCACAAAACTCGGCGAATCAAAACCCGGTGAAAAAGATAAATATATCGTTTCTTTTGCAGCCATCGCGCCTGCGGATGATCCGCAGATCGCCATGCTCATCATCTGCGACGAGCCGAATGTGGATCTCGGCGGCGGCGCAATCTGCGCGCCCATCGCCGCAACTGTGATTGAGGAGAGTATGGCGGAACTCGGTATAGAGCCTGTTTATACCGATGAAGAAAAGAAAGATCTTTCCGTATCTACACCCGCCGTGATCGGCAAATCCGCAAAAGAGGCGGAAAACACCATCAAAAACGCCGGCCTTGAAGTGAAGGTTGTTGGAGACGGAGACAAAGTGCTCAACCAGTCTCCGGCATCCGGCGCAACGATTCCGTCCGGCGGCACCGTGGTGATCTATACGGAGGACACCGAAAAGCAAACGGTGAAAGTACCGGATTTCGCAGGGCTGACGGTTGCGCAGGCAAACCGGCTTGCAGCTTCAAACAACATTAATCTGGAGATATCCGGCAATACGGCAAATGATGCGCTTGTTGTGGCATACAAGCAAAGCGAAGATGCCGGAAAAGAGGTAGAAATCGGAACGGTTGTAACCGTAAGTTTCAAATCAACGCAGGCTGTTTTGGACTGAGAATAAAATGGGGGACTACTGATGAAATTATCCGAAATCTTAAAGGGAATACCTGTTAAAAATGAATACACAGACCGCGAGATTACCAATGTAACACAGGATTCCAGATCCGTGGGTGAAGGATGCCTGTTTGTTTGCATCAAAGGCAACACGTTTGACGGCCATACGGCCGCGCGGGACGCACTTCAAAAGGGCGCTGCCGCTGTGCTGGTGGAACGGGATCTTGGTTTAGACGGCGAGATCGTTACTGAAAATACAAGAACCGTTTATTCCGCTGTCTGCGCCAACTTTTTCGGCAATCCGGCAGAGAAGCTGAAACTGGTTGGCATTACCGGCACGAACGGCAAAACCACCACCACGTTTCTGATTAAACAGATTCTGGAAAGTGCCGGTAAAAAAACAGGCCTGATCGGCACGGTTCAGAATATGGTGGGCAGCGAGATCTATCCCGCAAAATTCACAACGCCCGATCCCTATGAACTGCAAAAACTGTTTTCCCTGATGGTGCGGGAGGGCTGCGAATACTGCGTTATGGAAGTATCCTCCCAGGCGCTTGCGCAGGGCAGAGTAAACGGACTCACTTTTGACGTTGCCGCTTTCTCCAATCTGACGCAGGATCATCTGGATTATCATAAAACTTTTGAAAATTATTTTGAGGCAAAACGGATCCTCTTTAAAAACTGTAAAAAAGCGGTTACCAATGCGGATGATCCGCACGGGCTTTCCATTGTCGCCAATCTTCCGTGCAGTGTGGTAACCTACGCCGTAAATACAAATGACGCTGACTTTGTGGCAAAAAATGTAAAATTCAAGGCAAACGGTGTGGAATATGATCTTGTCTGCGATTATATCGGCAGAGTGCATTGCCCTATACCCGGCAGATTTTCCGTATATAATTCCCTCTGCGCGGCGGCAGTTGCCGTAACCCTTGGCGTCGATTTCGGCACCGTTTTAAATGCGGTTTCAAAATCTTCCGGCGTAAAGGGCAGAATTGAGGTCGTTCCTACCCCCGGCACAGACTATACCGTAATTATCGATTATGCCCATTCTCCGGACGGATTGGAAAATATTATCTCTTCTCTTCGCGAGATCGCCAAAGGGCGCATCGTAACCGTGTTCGGCTGCGGCGGAGACCGAGATAAAACAAAACGCCCCAAAATGGGCAAGATCGCGGCGGAACTTTCGGATTTCTGCGTTGTTACTTCGGATAATCCGCGTTCGGAAGATCCCCATGCCATCATTGAGGATATCCTTGTTGGCATGAAAGGCGTGTCCACGCCCTATGTGGTTGTGGAAAACCGTAAAGAGGCAATACACTGGGCAATGGAGCATGCGCGCCGGGATGATATTATTCTTCTTGCCGGAAAAGGGCATGAAACTTACCAAATACTGCCAACCGGCACAATCCATTTTGATGAGCGCGAGGCAGTTGCTCAAATTTTACAGGAATTCAATAAAAATAAGGAATAATAAAGGTGGGAGATCAAATGTGCATAACAGCCGCAGCGGCAATCAGCGCTGTGATCGGCTTTGCCGTAACAGCCGCCCTTGGATTCGTCGTGATTCCTTGGCTTCACAAACTGAAATTCGGGCAGACAATACTGGATATCGGCCCCAAATGGCATAAGAAAAAGCAGGGCACACCCAATATGGGCGGGCTTATGTTCATTGCCGGCATCTTCTGCGCCTTCATTATTTCGGCGGTTTTGTTTACCGCTTTGGGCGGAAATCTGGAAACCGAATATTCCGCTATTCTTACCGGCCGCGAAAAAACGCTGCTGATCGCCGGGCTGATGCTTGCGCTCGGCTGCGGAATCGTTGGTTTCGCGGATGATTTCACCAAGATCAAATTAAAAAGAAACGAGGGCCTGACGCCGAAACAGAAAACGATCGGTCAGTTGGTTATGACGATCGGTTACGTGGCTACGCTTTGGATCTCCAAAAATACGATCTGGTATTTCCCGTTTATCGGAACGGTTGATTTTTCCAAAAACTTTTTCACGGGAATCATTTTCTGGGCGCTTTCCATTGTGATCGTCTACGGCTGTGTAAACAGCGTAAACCTTACGGATGGTATAGACGGCCTTTGCCCATCCGTTACGCTGACGGTGGCAGCCGCGTTTACCGTGATCGCCTTTATTGAAAATTTTGCAGGTTTGGGCATCCTTTCCACTGCTCTGCTCGGCGCCATGTGCGGCTTCCTTTGCTGGAACTGGAACCCCGCAAAGGTGTTTATGGGGGATACGGGTTCGCTCTTTCTCGGCGGTCTTGTTGTTTCACTGGGGTTTGCAATCAAAAGCCCGTTCTTGCTTTTGCCGATCGGTATCATTTATGTTTGTGAAACGCTCAGTGATATTATTCAGATCGGTTATTTCAAGATCACCCACGGCAAGCGTGTGTTCAAAATGGCGCCCATCCATCACCATTTTGAAATGTGCGGGTGGAAAGAAAAGAAAATCTGCATTGTATTCTCACTTGTCAATATTGCAGGCTGCGCCATCGGCGTTTTGCTCTACGTTTTCGGCAACACTGCCGCCTGATCCTGTGCGCCGGTGCACGCCTGTTTATAAAAAGTATTTATTTTGTTTATCCTTAATTTTATATTTTTTCATATCTTACAACTATAATTTCAGAAAGGAAGACAGCCATGCCGGAAAGACTTACCCCTCCGATACGCTATCCGGATCCGGATGACCGCGGCAGAAAAGCACGCCGCGGTAAAAGAGCACAGCAGCCGCAGGGCGGGGAGAAGATCGTCAGACCGAAAAAGGGTCTTGGCTTTAAAGATATAAGTAAATCCGATATCTTTGTTACCGGCGCGTTTGACGTTCCGTTTTTTGCGCTCACCATCATCATTCTTGCTGTTGGGCTGGTCATGCTGTTTTCGGCGTCTTATCCTTATTCCTATTTTGAATCCGGCAATTCCTATCACTATTTTATCAGGCAGCTGATCTTTGCGGTGCTTGGCATAGCCGCAATGCTGTTCATTTCCAAACTGAATTATAAGATCTTTAAAGCCGCAGCGCCCATACTCCTCGGCGTAACCATATTTTTGCTTGTGCTTGTTTTGTTTTATCACACAAGCGTATCCTCTGAGGCGGGCGAGGATTTTAGACGGTATATTCCCGTTGGCGGGCTGTTTACCTTTCAGCCGTCCGATATTGCAAAATTTACACTCATCACCACCCTTGCGGCTTATATCAGTATCTATTCCAAATATATAGGCACGTTTAAATACGGCATTCTGATCCCTGCCGCCATTATTGCCGTTTACTGCGTTTTGATCATGGCGGAAAATCATGTGTCAGGCACAATCATCGTCGGCATTATCGGACTTTCCCTGATGTTTGCCGGCGGCGCGGATAAAAGGCTGTTTATCGTTGGCTGCGGCCTTGTGGTCGCGCTTTGCATCGTGGTGTTTACCTTTCCGCAGATCCTGCCGGAGTATGTGCAGGAAAAACTCCGCGCGTTTACAGACAAAAGTTATGATCCGCTCGGCGCGCGCTGGCAAACCAATAATTCGCTTTACGCAATCGGCTCCGGCGGATTTTTCGGCGTCGGCCTCGGAAATTCCAAACAGAAATATCTGTATGTTTCCGAACCGCAGAACGATTTTATTTTTTCCATCGTGTGCGAAGAACTCGGCTTTATCGGCGCGGCGGTCATCATTCTTCTTTTTGCCGCGCTTGTGATCCGGGCGTTTAAGATTGCCGTATCCATCAACGATAAATTCGCGTCGCTCTTGGTTATCGGCATCGCCACCCAGCTTGGTGTGCAGGTGGCGCTCAATATTCTGGTTGTAACGGATTTTATTCCGAATACAGGTATCTCTCTTCCGTTTTTCAGTTACGGCGGCACCGCTTTGCTCATGATTCTTGGTGAGATGGGCGTTGTGCTCGGCGTCTCCAGAAGAGCCAATCAAAAAAAGGCCGATATTCAGTCGGTCGAATAGGAGCAGTAATGAAGATTTTATTTGCAACAGGCGGCACTGCCGGCCATATTAATCCGGCGCTTGCCGTGGCGTCTTATATTCGCAAACATTATGCAGATGCGCAGATCCTTTTTGTGGGCACATCAGATCATATGGAATCCCGCCTGGTTCCGAATGCGGGCTTCGAATTTAAAACCGTGGATATTTCAGGCTTTCGAAGATCCATGTCCCCGTCTGCAATCGTATATAATCTGAAAACCGTTTTCAGAATCTTTAAATCCAAAGGGCAAAGCAAAAAGATCATCCGTGATTTTCAGCCCGATGTCTGCGTCGGTTTCGGAGGTTATGTTTCCGGCCCTGTCATTGAAGAGGCTGCGGAACTGAAGATCCCTACCTGCATTCATGAGCAGAACGCATTTCCCGGTATCACAAACAAAACGCTTGCCAAAAAGGCGGATGCTGTTTTGGTAACCGTGGAGGACGCCGTTTCCAGGCTGGAATCCAAAAATCCGCCGGTCATCACCGGTCTGCCCGTAAGGGGCGAACTCTTGAATGCAGACCGCGATTTTGCCCGCGCGCAGCTTGGGATAGACAACAGACCGCTTGTCCTTTCCTTCGGCGGCTCTTTAGGCGCCGAACCGATCAATGAGGCGATGTATGCGATTCTTTTAAACAGCGCTGAAAACGGCAAATACCATCACATTCATTCCGTTGGTACCAACGGCGGCGGTTATCTAGAAAAATTTGAAAAAGCCGGATTCAAAAACGGCAGAAAAGGCACTGTAGAAGTCAGGCAGTATATAGATAATATGGATATTTGTATGGCTGCTGCGGATCTTGTGATCAGCAGGGCAGGCGCGTCAACCCTTTCAGAGATCGAGGCGCTCGGCAAGGCTTCTGTATTAATCCCCAGCCCCTATGTTGCTGAAAACCACCAGTATCACAACGCTATGGCGCTTGTAAAAAGAAACGCCGCAAGAATCATAGAGGAGAATGAACTGACTGCTGAGCGCCTGCAAAGCGTGATGGATGAAGTGCTTTCCAATAAAGAGGAACTGGCTGAGATCGGTAAGAACGCCAAAAAGATGGCTGTAACCGATTCGGCAGAGCGAATCGCGCAGATCATCGTATCCCTTTGCCGCAAATAATTTAGCAAAGCGCCGCTGTTTGCATAGAATGATACAGAATATGCAGGCAGGTGGCTAACTTGGAAAAACTTATTATTACAGGCAATCAGCCGCTGGGCGGAGAGATCTCCGTTCACGGTTCAAAAAATGCGGTGCTGCCGATCCTTGCGGCAACATTGCTCATTAAGGGAGAAACGGTTCTACATAATGTTCCCGACCTCAGTGATGTAACCGCGTCCATTGAAATCCTCAGGCATCTGGGCGCTGAGGTTCAGCGTGAAAAACACACGCTTATTATAAATACATCCAATATTATCAATAATGACATTCCCGAGGAAATGATGCGTGAGATGCGTTCTTCCATCATCTTTCTCGGCTCGCTTGTTACGCGGTGCAAAGAAGCGCTGCTGTGCCCGCCCGGCGGTTGCGATATAGGTGTAAGGCCGATTGATCTGCACCTGAGTTCCCTGAAAAAAATGGGCGCGCAGATCAGCGAAAACGGCAGCTGCATACACTGCCGCGCGCAGCGGCTTCACGGCGCAAAGATCTTTTTGTCATTTCCAAGCGTTGGGGCAACGGAAAATATTATGATTTCTTCCGTCCTTGCAAAAGGTAAAACAACGATCATCAACGCGGCAAGAGAACCGGAGATCAGTGATCTGGCGTCATTTTTGAATGCCTGCGGCGCCAAAATCTTCGGCGCAGGGGAAAGCACGGTGGAGATTGAGGGCGTAGACGAACTTTTTCCCAATGCCCATACCGTGATCCCGGATCGGATCGTTGCGGCCACTTATATGTGCGCAGGTGCGCTTCAGGCAAAGGAACTTGTTGTGAAAAACGTGCGCGCGGCGCATCTTGTTCCGGTCATTCCCGTTTTCAGCGAGATGGGGTGCAGAATCTATTTATCCGGCACTGATCTTAAAATCATCTCTCCCAAAAGGCTGAAACGCGTTAAAAATATAAAAACAATGCCGTATCCCGGGTTTCCTACGGATTGCCAGAGCGTTTTTATGGCTGCGCTTTCCAAAGCAAAAGGAACTTCGGTTTTTAATGAAAGCGTGTTTGACGGCAGATATAAGCATATCAGCGAACTTCGCCGATTCGGCGCGGATATCACGGTGAATGACAGAATCGCCGTTGTAAACGGCGTGCGCGATCTTTTTGGCGCAAATGTGTATTCCACCGATCTCCGCGGCGGCGCGTCTCTTGTTTTGGCTGCGCTTGCCGCTGTGGGCACATCCTCAGTCGGCAATGTATGCCATATAGACAGGGGCTATGAACATATAGAAAAGAATCTCAGAAAAATAGGAGCGGTTATAGAGAGAAAAGAATATGAAAGATAATAAAAAACGAAAACGCAGTGTTTCTGAAAAAAGTTATCATGCAAGAGCGCCGCTTGATGATCTGGAGCCTCCGAAAGTATATAGGGCAGACAGCCATCTCGGCGGCGATTCGATGCGCCCAACAAAAAACCAGACGCGGCGCAGACAAAATAAAAAAAGAAAATTAAAAAACAATGTCAGAAGAGCGCTGCTCGCATTTTGCCTGCTTGTGGTTCTGCTGGCATTCGGCGTTACGCTGTCTCTTACGGTTTTCTTTAAAACAGAAACGGTAACCGCGCAGGGGAGCGGTATTTATGCAGAGCAGGAGATTGTGGACGCGTCGGGTATCAATTCCGGAAACAATCTGTTTTTGATCAGTGAAGAAGAAATAGCAGACAGCATCACACGCAGACTGCCGTATATCGGCACCGTAACGATCAACAGGGAACTTCCCAATACCTTGCATATCCATGTAACGGATACGATCGCGTCCTATGCCATAGAAAATGCAGATGGCACGTATATCCTGCTGGATGCGCAGTTTAAGGTGTTGGAAAACGCAGCGGCGCAAAACCCGGCGGATACCATATTGATCAGCAGCGCGGAGATCAGCAGCGCCAATCCGGGCACAACCATTGCATTCAGCGATACTGCTGTTCAGCAGCGGTTGAATGAAATTGCAGCCGGCATCAGCAAAACGGGTATGGCGCAGGCAACGGAGATCTATACAAAAGGCGTAAACAGCAACTATATTGTATATATGGGCCGCATCACATTTGAATTGGGTACGCTGGATAATCTGGAAGATAAGATCATCAGAGGGCTTGCATCCTGCGAACAATTAGATAAAGACGGCTCAAATATGAAAGGAAATTTAAATCTTACCGTTGACAAGCAATCTTACTTTACACCTGAATAAGGTTACAAATTATGTAAAGGAGATCACTTTACAAAAATAGAACAAATTTTCGCAAAAAATCAAGTTTTGTTTATACTGCACAAATTATTGCGCAAATATTTTATAAAATTTGAAAGAAATATTGTTCATAAATAGAAAAAAATATTGCAAAATGATTACAATATTGTTACAATAAGAGAGTACAGACAACTCAGAGTCTAACTATACTACATACAAGGAGAATAAAAAATGGGAAGATATGAAATAGACACGGAAGATACAAAAGTTGTTTCCATTAAAGTAGTCGGCGTCGGCGGCGGCGGCGGAAACGCCGTAAACCGCATGGTGCATTGTAATATTCAGGATGTAGAGTTTATTGCCATAAACAGTGATAAACCGGCTCTTGCTAAGTCGCAGGCTTCTCAGAAGATTCTGATCGGCGAAAAGGCAACGAAAGGCCGCGGTGCCGGCGCAAAACCTGAGGTTGGCAAAAAAGCCGCTGATGAAAGCAGAGAGGCAATTACAGACGCACTTACAGGCGCTGAAATGGTATTCATCACTGCCGGTATGGGCGGCGGCACAGGCACCGGCGCGGCTCCCGTTGTTGCGCAGGTTGCGAAAGATCTTGGTATACTTACAGTCGGCGTTGTTACAACTCCGTTTGCTTTTGAAGGTAAAAGACGTATGGATCAGGCGCAGGTCGGCATAGACGAGCTTGCGCAGTATGTGGATTCCATTATGGTTATCCCAAATGAGAATCTGAAATTCGTTACAGATGAAAGAATCACACTTCTCAATGCGTTTGAGATTGCAAACGATGTTCTTCGCCAGGCTGTTCAGTCTATTTCTGATCTTGTAAATGCTACCGGTCTTGTAAACTGTGACTTTGCCGACGTAACGGAAATCATGAAAGACGCCGGTTACGCGCATATGGGCGTTGGCAGAGCGAAAGGCAAGGATAAGGCAGAGGTTGCTGCGCAGGCAGCTATTTCCAGCCCGCTGCTTAATACTTCCATTGACGGCGCTCGCGGCGTTCTTCTCAATATCACTGCTTCTTCCGATATCGGTCTGGAAGAGATTGATGTGGCATCCACCATTGTTAAAAATGCTGTTCATCCGGATTGTGAGATCATCTGGGGTGCAAATGTGGATGAGTCGCTTGAGGACGAAATGATTATCACCGTTGTTGCAACCAGATTCGGCGATAAGGGACCCGGCGCTCCAATCAAATCCACAACGGCAAACATTGAGGTTGCGCCTCCGGAAGCACAGCCGGCAAGCTCTTTCACGGCAAATGATTCGGATACGTTCAACGATATCGTAAGCCTGTTCAATAAGAAATAAGCAGATTATGAAAAGCCTTTGCAATATGCAAAGGCTTTTGTATATGCTTTTTGTTTTCTTTTTATCAATGTGCATATTTTCTCTTTAAAATGTTCAAAACTGTGTTGAAGATATTGATATAAAGTATTATTACTTTACAAGATTAAGTTTTTATAAGAATTAAAAACCGTTTTTCAACATTATCAACAAGGTTTTCAACAAAGAATTTAACAAAAAATTCCTGTAAAGATTTCTGGCTTTACAAAAAACGCCCCCTGAATATACAATTGCTGTATACTCAGGGGGCGCTCTTTTTTGTATACTATGCGTTTTTTATGAATGCTTTTTCGTTGCTTACCATTCGGATTTTGTATAGGATCTGATAATGTTAGTAATCAGGTTATCCCGTTTAAATCCCTTGCCTTTTCCGCCGTTTTTCTGATCTTGTATTTTACCGGCGCGGATGGTTACAAATTCGGATCTGTCAATAATCTTTTCAATCGGCGGAATCTCATCAAAATTATAAGCTTCATCGGGCGATGCATCGGTAAGCTTGGTTGCAAGCCTTGTATTGGAAAACTTTTTAACCGCCGTCATGGCAAGAATGATGATCCGGTTATCCTCAGGCAAAGTCAACTTTTTCGCGTTTCTGATATCAATTTCGTAGATAAAGAAATACGCCTTTCCGTTTGCTATATCGCCTTCAGGGTGATGTGTGTGTGTAAACTCAAAGCCTAATACGGCATCTTTGATCTTGGCTTTCTGTTTCATACCTGCCATATCCCAAATGCCGATCGGCTCGTTAAAGGCGAACACGGTCAGCGGTTTTTCTTTTCCGTCCGCATAAAAGATGACCTCCCGGTCTCCTAAAGTGCTGGCTGCAAGCAGATATAGCTTTGTGCAGTTTTTCGGCAGTTCAATCGTCTGGCCGCGTGCAACCATTACGTCCTTATCCGCAGCCGGATCCGGCATTCTGAATGTGATGCCGCCCTTTGTTACGGATGCCGGGCAGAGTTCTGCCGGCAGGGAGCAGCCGCCGCCCTGCAGGATCACGTTTCTCATGTTCTCGTTTGGCGTGAATCCCTTGGCGTTGCATTCGATCTCCATCTTCTTAAAACTTTCACGCGGCTTCTTTTCCGCTTTTTCAAGTTGTATCCTGAATGTTTTTACCTCAAACGGGTTTAAGGAGAACGTAAGCGTTTTGGCGGCAAACCGGGCAGTTCCGATCTCTTTTTCGTTGGCAAGCGTTTCCACGGCGTTTTCTATTTTTTTGTAAAATTTCAGTTTTACATTTTTACGCGCCTGCCCGCTGCCCTCGTTGACACGAATGATCATTCCGTTTTGATCCTGCGCAGCCTTAACGGCTCTGACGATGCAGTTTGCGTCATTTACTGTCATAAAGGAAAAACTGTCCGTCAGGTCGCCTTCGCGCCTTGCGCCGGTCTGAAACGCCGTAAGCGGCTTGTTAAAGCATTCGCTTTGCAGCTGTGTTGCGTTTTCATATCCGCCCTCATGGCTGAAAATTCCAAAACTGAATCGGTTTCTGCCAAGGTCCTGCAGATCCTGGCGCGTTTCTTTTGTGAACGCCCCTGCAGGGGTGTGCAGGCAGGTAAGGCGGAGCGTGTTGGAACTTGGCTTATCCCAGCCGTATTTGCAGTCCGAAAAAACGGAAACGCCGTATTTCCCGTTTCCGGCAGTAATATCTGCCCATTTCTGCGCCGGAACTTCATAAAGGGTTTCGGTGTTGTTTTCGCGTTTGATTACGCCGAGTCCAAGATCGTAAGAGGCGTATCGGTTATAACAGCTGAATGGAAATACGGCTTTGAGCATGGTGCGCCTGGAGCGCCAGTCCACGCTGTTGAATACGCGTATGTATTCGCCGCCGCTTTCCAGAAACACTGTCTGCGCAATGGAGGAGTGATCCAGTTCTCTTGTAACTTTTATGGCAACTCTTGCCGGGCCGTTTTCAACGATCTCAAATTCGGGCGAGTTGGCGTAGAATAATGGTTCTCGGTCAATGTCTTTCTTTCGTATTTCCCACGCGGGGTAGGAGAGTGCACCCGTATCTTTCAGGCACGCCATTTTGATGGGCGCGTCAAGCAACTTGATCCGGTTTTTTTTGTCAATGATAGAGGCGATATCGCCGTTCTTGTTAAAGATCAGCTGATATTTTTCGTTTTCCAAAACGTGTTCGCTGACTTTCAGATCCGTTTTTATGCTGCATGCGCTGTCAGCCGGAACCACATCATAGACTTTCAGCCCCATTGCCTCCACTTCGGCAAGAAAAACAATGTCAAACTCCTTGCCCGATTTGTTTACGATCTGGCTCGGTGTTTCCTTGCCGTCCTTATCCAGCACTTTTATAAAGGTGCAGTTGTGGGTCATTCGGATGTGCGCCGAAACGGCTGCTTTTCTCCTGTGCGCCACTGCGTTGCTTACGATCACGGCGCATTCCATTACCCATTTTGTGTCCAGTTCGTTGGCAAGCGCCCCCGCCGCCGCGCAGTATTCGCTTTTAAATTCGCTGAGGGAAAGAAAATAATCGCTTTGGCTGTCTGCGCAAACGTCCATATTGCCCGTTCCGGTGATGTCATCGTGAAACTGGTGCTGGATCACTCTTTCCCACGCGCGGTTCAAATTGTCCAGCGGATAGTTGTATACACCGGCGCACTGTGCCGCTGTGCAGAGTCTTTCCGTTTCGTCGGCAAGCGTTTCGTTTTGCGCGTTAAGCCGTTTGTTCATTGCGCGCGAAGTGTATGCTCCGGCGCCGTGAGAGGTCATCAGCAGTTCGCCGTCCCAACGGGGCAGCTTCTTTTTCTCTTCTTCCGGTAACTTTTCAAGATCGTTGAAAAATTCGTCCGTGGATGCGGAAACCACTTCAAAATCCGAGTCGCCATTTTTTGCCACGCTTTCTTCAACCGCCTGCACGCTCTCTTCCGTTGGTGATCCGCCCCAGTCACCGGTGCCGTAAAGATGCATTGTCTGCGGCAGTCCGCCCTCAAAAGCATTTCTGGAGATCTTGTTGATCACGGAAAGATCGCCCCGGATGTCACCCTCAAATTTATATCTGTATGATTTTGCGTCAAGGCAGGCAAAGACCTCACTGCCGTCTATGCCTTTCCAGATGCCTGTGTCAAACGGCACACCGTATGCGGATCCCCAGCTCAGTTTCTGGGTGGAAAATCCTTTCAGCCCGGCATGCTTTATGATGCTTGGCAACTGTTTGCCGAAACCGAAACAGTCCGGCAGAAAAATATCTGAACTCTCTTTTCCGAATTTTTCCTTAAAATATCCGTTCCCAAGCAGAATGTTTCTGAACAGCGCCTCCGGAGAGGGGATATTGACGTCTCCGTTTTCGTATTCGGAGCCGGAAACGCACCATTTTCCCTCATTGATCAGTTTTTTTATGTATTCAAAATGCAGCGGATAGTATTCTTCCGCCAGTCTGTAGCGGAAAGCGCCTTCAAAATTAAATCTGTAGTGGGGGTATTTTTCAATCAGGTGAATATTTTTTTCCAGCGTATCGGGCAGGAATTCGTCAATTGTTTTTGCCAGATTCCAGCGCCATACTGTGTCCAGATGTGCCGTTGCGGCAACATAAACCTTTTTCTTTTCCATTTGTAATCCTTATTTCTCTATGATTTCATACGTGAATTCATATTTTTTCTGGAGTTCTTTTACTTTATCTTCATTGTCCTCAATAAAGGTTTCCGAATAGATGGATTTGCCGTCTACGGAATAGTCTTTCACGATCTGGTTTAAAGCCTCCCATGCTTCGTCTGCCTTGTCGTATCCGTCCTCAAATTTTATTAAAAATTCTCTGTGCTTTGGTAATCTTACTTTCATAGTGATTTCTCCTGATTTATTTTAGTTTTATTATTTTCATTATATAGTTTATCTGATTTGATATCAAGATAAATTTGATTTTATTACGGATAAAAGCGCTTTTTCAAAATCCCTGTTCTGTTCTTTTGTCCGCTTTGCCGGGCCTTTCAGGCGTTTTCCGGCGCGTCTTGCCGCCTTTGCGGCATGTCTGCTCATAAGAAGTGAATCAATGTTCCGTTCATTGATGATCATGCCGTTTTGCGTGATCGGTATTGCGTTTTTTGCAAGTGCCATCGCTGCAAGGCCGTAATCCTGCGTGATTACAATGTCTCCGCGCCGGGCGTCATTTACAAGTGCAAAATCTGCGCTGTCCGCCCCTTTGGATACGGTTACCACTTCTGCTTCAAATGCATGCATATCGTGGCTGGTATCGCAGTAGATCACAGCATTTATGCCAAATGTCCGCGCTGTCTTCACGGCAATGCCCGTCACGGGGCATCCGTCGCCGTCTATTAAGATCTTCATGATTTGCCGCCGTCCTTTTAAAAAGGAACACACCGATTCGGTGTGTTCCTTGCTGTTGTCTTCTGCTTCGCTTTTGCTTGGATCCGTTATGCCCTTTGGCTAAGTCTGATCGGCAGACGTTTCTTCCTTGGGCTCGTTCGGGTCTACAAGAATATTGTTGTTCATAAAATCACTTTTCTTTTCCAGTTCGTTGTTTACAAAGTCAAATCCGTATTCTTCATAAACCGTCGGCTCGTCTGAAAACAGATTCGTGCCGATTCCGAGCCGGTTGCCTTTGATCTCAACGCCCATGCTTGCCAAAATGGTGGGAAACATATCAAAGTTGCTGTACTGCCTGTTTTTGAACCGCTCTGCCGGCGTATTTGAAACATTCGGCGCCGGGTTGAGGATCAGGTTAAACTGTGTGCGCAGATAGTTCGGGTCAAAATCTTCAAAGAAATCCGTGTCCATGCTCAGGTGATCGCCGATAAGCACAACCGTTGTGTTTTCGTAAAACGGCTGCTGCTGGATCCAGCGCACGAATTTCACCGTTTCAGAACTGCTGTATGCAATTACGTTTGCATACTGGTCGCTGTACGGTGTAGGCGCGTTCTTGCTCAGATAGCCGTGCGGGCGGTGTGTGTCCGCCGTTTCCATGGTAAAGTTAAAGGGCTTTCCGGTGTTGTAAAGCCTGGTAATCTCTTCTTTGGCAAACTCATAAAGTTTATCGTCTTCAAAGCCCCACCACTGTTTGTAATCCTGGGGTATGAATCCGTTTTCCTTTGCGTAATTGTAGTCAAAAACCGTGTAGCCGCCGTGCAATTGGTATAGATACTTTACGCCGCCGAACGTAGAGTCTGCGCCCAGCATGATCGTCTGCTCATATCCCTGATCGCGCAGCATATCCCCAAAGGTGTAAGCGCCGGGTAAAAAGTTGTCTGCGGAGCCGTATGCGTTTGCCTCGGCAGGCACTTTCATCGGCAGTCCTGTCATCATGTTTACCATGGAGGCAACCGACCATTGTGTGCCGGTTCCCTGAAGCGGGCCGCCAAATTTTCTGTCCGTGTTTGAAAAAACATAGCCTTCTTTTGCCAAATCCACCAGATCAGGAATCAGGTTCTGCTCCATATATCCGCCCAGATCTTCGGAAAGGTAACTGTTTTCCATGGATTCAAGATATATGTGTATAATGTTTCTCTTTTCTTTCGGGAAAACGATTTTTGTATCCCGCGGGTCTGCAAAATTATCGCCTATAAAATCGGAATCCGCAACATAGGCGTTATAGAGCGCTTTAAGGTCAAATTCATGTATGCCGTAAGCAAGCCCGCCGGCAAGCATGGCAATGCTGAGGATCAGGCTCACGATCCTGTGAAACAGATCATTGAACACCGTGATCTTCTTCCTGATCCCGTGGTAAACGATGCTGAAATCTGCGTAAACGAACAGGCTGAATACCGCCGTGCAAAGCATTGTCTGAAAAACAGGGCGCTCAAAAACATCCAGATACACACCCGGGTCAGCGCCGCTGGTGGGGGAGAACAAATTAATGATCAGCTGGTCCGCGGTTACGTCACCAAAAGAATCCTTTCCCCAGATTGTGCCGAAAAACGCCGCGCATCCCAGCATAAATAAAAAGCAGGATAAGATCTTAATGAATCTTGTGCCGTGCGTTTTTTTTCTTTTTCCGTCCTCAAACGTCAGAAAGCGGTTTACAAAGGCAAACAGCAATAGCCAAACGATTCCAACCACTACGGAAAGCGCAAAATACTTCAGGAAATTTTCCGCATCGTAAGCCGAGGTGTCCAGAAAATGCTGGTATTTAAATACATATTTTAAAAGCGCAATGGATATCAGGTTTATAACAAAAACATTTCGAATTGCCGAATGCAGAATAGTTCCAAAACTTCTTTTTCGGCAAAAGAAGAGTATTTCCGCCGCGGTAATGATCAGCGCGGCAACGGTTCCGCAAAGAATAAACATAAGGGGTCTCCTTTTACATATTTGTTTGTATTGTAACACAAAAGCCGTTTTCCTGCAACCTTTATTACAAGAAAACGGCTTTTGCTTAAAAATCATTTTATTTATGCGTTTACGGTTTCGGTTTCAAAGATCTGATCCCAGTTTTTGTAATATTCCGCCTGTTTCATCAATTTCCTTGCCTGAATATAATTGTATGCTTTTTTGTTGAAACGATCCAGTTCTTTAGAAGCCTCTTTGATCGCTCTGTCTTTTTTCAGCATTTCCTCGCGCGTATCTTCATGCATCGCGCTTGCGGTGTTGAATTTATCCATAAATGTTAGAAAAAGTGTTAGAAAAACGCAAAAAATAATAGAGCCAAACATCAAAATTTGGCTCTATTGCAATGGTTGCGGGGGCAGGACTCGAACCTGCGACCTCCGGGTTATGAGCCCGACGAGCTTCCAACTGCTCTACCCCGCGATATAGACCCGCTCGTTTACGGTAAAAATATAATATATCATTTCAGCAAAAAATGCAAGTGTTTTTTTATATTTTTTTCAAACAATATTAACGGCGGTGGTATTGTGAAAGAAATTTTTGATCATTCCGCACAGATCGCGGCAAAAATTGTGGAAAACGGGGGAGAGATCTCCCGTGCGGAAGAATGTGTGCTCCGGATCTGCAAAAGCGCGGGCGCAAAAAACATTCACGTGTTTATCATACCTTCCCTAATCTTTGCCTCGGCTGAATTCGGAGAAAAAAGATACACGGCGTTTAAACGGATTTATAAGACGGATCTGAACCTCGGCGCACTGGAGCAGGCAAACAGTGAATCCCGCGCGCTTTGCGCATCCGAAACAGCCCATGCGGTGGACTGTGCCTATCCGCCCCTACTGAGATATCTTGCTACGGTGCTTGCAACCGGCGCATTCTGCGTCTATTTCGGCGGCACATTGGCAGACGCTTTCTTTTCCGGCTTGATCGGTATAATCATCGGCATTCTGCCCTCGTCAAACATTAAGCTGAATATTTTTTCAAAAACACTGTTAGATTCCACGGTCTGCGGCGTGCTTGCGTTTTTGCCGCAAACGGCGGGCCTGTCCGTTCATCCGGATAAGATTATGACAGGCACCATCATGCTGCTGATCCCCGGAATGAGTGTGGGCAATGCCATGAAAGATCTGATGAGCGGTGATCTGATTGCCGGTATTCTGGAGATTACAGAGGCTTTTGTAACCGCTTTTGCCATTGTGCTCGGTTTTGCCGGAGCACTGCTTTTGTTCAATGGCGGATGATCTTATGCTGAAAGCTGTACTTTGCGTGTTGGGAACAGCAGGCTTCTGCGTGATCCTGCATGTTTCAAAATCCAAATTTGCCATTGCGGTCTTTGGCGGGGCGGTCTCCGCGTTTACCGCCGCGCTGTTTGAATATGCCGGCGCGGGAATTTTTAAATCCACCCTGATTGCTATGGTTGCGCTGTGCGCATTCAGCGAGGTTGCCGCAAGGGTTGTGAAAACACCGGCGTCGGTCATTATGATCCCCGGCTCCATTCCGCTGCTGCCCGGCGGAAGTCTCTATTATATGATGAGTTTTCTTGTGCACTTTAATTCGGAAATGTTTTATTACTATGCGCGCGAAACGGCCCTTACAGGGCTTGGAATTGCCCTTGGCGCAGTGATCGTTTCCATAGCGGTAAAAATAATAACCGCTGTGAAAGGCGGTTAGTCATGGCGGGTGTCGTCGTCATAACATTCGCAGAATCTTGCCGCAAAAGACGGCTCTTCGCCTCCTGCGTATAGGTGTGAAACATCGCCGAATCCAAGGCAGCGGAACTGCACAGTGCCTTTTCTTCTTTCTTCGGTCACGATCGTGGTAACGGAGGAGGGGAGCGCAACAAAATTGTGCCACAGAATCATGGGCGAGAGACTGAATATCCTGCTGAGTATTACGCACTCCACCGCAAAGTGGCAGAATAAAACGATCGTTTTTCGGTTTGGCTGAACGGCTCTGTAAAGTCTGCCATCCCGCTCATAACCGTGCTGCGAAAGAAAACGGTCTGTTTTACCGCAAACGTAATCATATTCTTTTTTAACGTTCAGCGTGCGTATTTGCGGCGTGGTATACCAGTTTTCAAAATCATAGTATTCGTCTTTAGCAGTCCATTTTTCGGGCAATCTGTCCCAGCAGCTTACTATGCCTTTCGGCGTCAGGATCTTTCCTTTAAACTCATGCAGCCAGTCCAGTTCCTGCGCCTGCATGCCTGTTGCCTGCAAAGTATATGCCGCCGTGTCTTTTGCGCGGCCAAGGGGCGATACATAAATCTCGTCTATTTTGATTTGTGAAAGCCGTTTTGCGAGCAGCGCCGCCTCCTTTTTTCCTTTTTCCGTTATGGTGTCATGTATGTAATCCGGCTCGGCGTGTCTTGCTATTATGATCTTCATGGGGATTACCGCCTTTCAGAAATTTCGTTTCATCCATCATATCATATTGATAGCGGTTTTTCAAATTGTGGCATATTCAACAAAAAAATCGTTTAATTTGGTCTGTTTTTATAGACTTTTTCATATTCTTATGTTAAACTTTAAAAGAAAATTCATTTAAGGGGGAATATTGTGAGCGCTGCAAACAGTGAAAAAGAAGTGCGCTATGTTGGCGTTAAGGAAAACCTTGCATATGGTTTTGCAAACGCCGGTCAGGTGTTCGGCTATAATCTTGTTGCCGGCGGCTATCTTTCGCTCTTCTTTACCAAAGTTTTCGGCATTCCGGAGGAAGCTGTAGCCGTTATGATCTTTGTGCTCGGTATTTGGGATACGATCAACGATCCGCTTATGGGGTCATTGATCGATAAAACAAGAACCCGGTTCGGAAAGCTTCGGCCGTATCTGATGATCGTGCCGATACCGCTTTCGATTGCAACGATTATGCTTTTTGCCGGGCCTGAGATTCTGGCAGATGCAAAAAGCACAACGGTCAAGATTGTTTATATGTATATTTCCTATTTCATTTGGGAATTCTTCTATACCATCGGCGATGTGCCGTTCTGGGGGCTCAGCACGGCGATTTCGCCGTCTACTGCGGACCGCACCCGCGCGATCTCTTCGGCAAGGTTTATTTCCGGCATCCTCGGCGGGCTTTCCACTACGCTTCTTCCCGTTATGATGGATTTTACCAACAACGGCGTGTGGAATCTTACGCTTTCCCACGATTTCCTGATCCTTGCGCTGATCGCCGGCACGGTTGGTATGGGTCTGTTCTCGCTTGCCGGGTATAAAACAAAAGAACGCGTTGTTCAGACGATCAAAGAGCCGTCCGTGCTGGATGGATTTAAAGTCATGTTTAAAAACAAGCCGCTCATGCTTATCATTATCGGCAATGTGCTCGGCACGCTCACGGGCCTTGCAGGCGTTTTTCAGACCTACTATTATTCCGAGGTGCTGAATCTGAGTTCCGCAGTGCTGTGGATCAATCTTCCCGGCACGATCTTCGGATTTCTTACATATCTTCTGATTCCGAAACTGAAAACAAAACTGGATAATCGCCAGATCGTTATGCTCAATGTGATCTGCCGCTTTGTTGTCAGCACGCTGGTGTTCTTTGCCGGACTTGGATTTTACCGCACCAATATCGTTGTGATCTCCATTTTACTCATGATCCAGAATTTTATCTTCAGCTTTTTCAACACGATCAACAGTGTTATTCCCACGGAAATGATCGGCGATACGGTCGATTATATGGAGTGGAAAACCGGGGAAAGAAATGAAGGCGTAAGCTTCTCCGTGCTCACTTTTGTCGGCAAACTCACGGGATCGGTTTCCACCTCTATAGGTACGGCGCTTTTGCCGGTTATCGGTCTTTCGTTTACCACAAATGCGCAGGGCATGCAGGTTGCCGTAAAGGGCGAGAATACAGATCTTTATATCTGGGCGCTGTTTACGATCGTTCCCTATGTGCTCGGTCTTCTAACGCTTATCCCTTACGCGTTTTATAATCTGACAGGCAAACGCCTTGCCCTGATCCGCTCTGAAATGGCAGAAAGGCGCAGCAAGCTTGCCGCCGAAGTCAGCACAGGAGGTGTTCAGGATGAATGACGTTTGCCCAAAGTGCGGCGCGAAGATCAGCAAATTCTATTTTAAGCAGAATTGCCCCAAATGCGGCGTAAATCTTATGTATTACAAACTGGACGAACGCTTGGAGCAGGATGCCGAAAACGCGGAACAAGAGGTTCGCGACCTCTGGCTGTTTATCAGAAAACTTGATAAGGCGCATGTAATAGAAAAGTATTGCAAAAAGCACGGCAAACCGATGCCGTGGGAAAACGCTTGATTTTTTGTTGACAAATCTATCCGCCTGTGGTAATATCTATTTACTTTGTGAGGGAGTAGTCGGCGCGCTTTGCGCGTGGCAAGTCAACATACTGGCGTTATAGCCTGGCTTTTCTTAAATGGCAAGACTCATATACGGTTTTTCTGTATATGGGTCTTTTTTTATTGCTGCCGGCATATAATGTTGCGCCGAGAAGGAGAATGTTATGGGTGTTTTAGAAGTTTTTTTGATTGGGATCGGTCTTTCTATGGATGCGTTTGCTGTGGCGGTCTGCCGCGGCCTGAAAATGCAAAAGCTCAATTTTGGGCAAACGGCGCTCATCGCTCTTTTCTTCGGCGGTTTCCAGGCGCTGATGCCCCTGATCGGCTGGTTCCTCGGCACGCAGTTTGAATCCTACATAACCGCTGTGGATCATTGGATTGCATTTGTCCTGCTTGCCATCATAGGCGGCAAAATGATCTATGATTCCTTCAAAAAAGAAGAGGACGACAGCAGTGAAAAATCCGTTCTGAATATTAAGGAACTGCTGGTTATGGCAATCGCAACCAGTATAGACGCGCTTGCCGTGGGTATCACGTTTGCTTTTTTGAATGTCAATATCTGGAGTTCGGTTTCCATTATCGGCGTCACTACGTTCGTGCTTTCCGCCATCGGCGTTTTGATCGGCCATAAATTCGGCGCGAAATATAAGAATAAGGCGGAACTTGCCGGCGGCGTGATCCTTGTTTTGATAGGTCTTAAAATACTGCTTGAGCATCTGGGAGTTATTAATTTTTAATTTGAGCATAATAAAAGCGGCTGTTTGAAACAGCCGCTCAGACTGTCGATAAAGTCGGCAGGAACGCGCAAATTGGAATTTGAAAATAGATTTTGTATTCTTGCACATTAATGGCAATCATAAAATCGTTTCCAAAAGACAGAACTTAGAAAAGAATTAAAACCGCACAGTTGTGCGGTTTTTTTGCGTTTTCTGCCTTTTGCTCGGGGGAAGTACCTATGTACGTCCTCCCTCGCAAAATGCAAAATCCTGCTCGCTTTCTCGCAGCCTAATCAGCGTGTAGGATTGCTCATTTTTCTATATTTACACCTTTTTCTACACGCTGAGCGGCTGTTTGAAACAGCCGCTTTTTTTAAGCTTTTATTTCTTTTTTGCCCAGTCCGATCAGCCTTACGATGATCGGGCTTAAAATGATGTTTACAAGCATTTCAAAGATAAAATTGAACCCCACAAGCGTGGTGATCATATAGGTTCCTGCGGATTCCATGCCAAGCCCTGCCGCCCAGCCTTCAATCGTGGGCATAAAGAAGAGCGCGCATCCAAGCAGGAATACGCCTGTGTTGCCGATGGGGCAGGCAATCGCTGCGCATACCGTTGCAAGCGTTTTGTTTTTCTTTTCAAGCAGTTTGTAAACCGCGCCTGCCAGCAGACCCGCCGCGGCGCCTTTTGCAAGCACCGTGATGATGGTGCCCGGCACATTGACTGCAAGAAATGCGCTTGCGTCCCCGGATGCCAACACCGTAACGCCGAATGCAATGCCGAGCCATACGCCTGCGCCGATTCCGTAAAGCGCTGTGCCCACAACGATGGGAATCAGCACAAGGGAAACGGAAAACGGGCCGAATTTGATAAAACTTCCAAGCAGCTGCAAAACAACTACTATGGCGGTGAACAATGCAACGCCAACCAATTTCTTTGTGTTTTTGTTCATATTCAATTTCCTTTCTGCTACTGCTCCAAATTCACGGCTGCAAACACAAACAGCCGCGTACCCGGGGCCCCTTTGCCCCTGCGGATGCAATGCGCCTATATTATAGTATGGTGCCGTTTCGTTTGCAACCTGTTTTTCATATTTTTTGAAAAAGTTAATATAAATTTAAGGACAGCCCCCTTATGTATAATTTCACCAAAAAAATTCTTATTTTTTATACAAAAGTTAAAAAATATTGCCCTAATAGTTAAAATTAACAGAAAAAATTGACAAGTAATAAAAATTATTATACAATGTAAACAAATATTTTGAAAATCGGGCGTTTTACGCCTGTAATAAAAGAGGTTGTTTTATGAAGATTTATGATGCGCAAAACATAAGAAATATTGTCCTTGCCGGTCATGCCTCTAAGGGCAAGACCACGTTGGCGGAGGCACTGCTCAGTGCAGCAGGCGCAACGGAACGGCTCGGCAAGGTGGAAGACGGCACTGCCGTAATGGATTACGATGCTGAGGAAAAGAAAAGAAAGATCTCTGTATCCTGTGCGGTTGCGCCTGTTGAGTATAAAGGCAAAAAGATCAATATTCTGGATACCCCCGGCCTTTTTGACTTTGCGGAGGGCGCCGCGGAAGGCATCCGCGCGGCGGAGACGGCACTCATCGTTGTGTCCGCGCGTTCCGGTCTTGCCGTGGGCGCGGAAAAGGCATTCAAAAACGCGGGATCCCGCCGTATGGCAAGGATCTTCGTTACAACCAAGATGGATGATGAAAGGGCGGATTTCTATAAAGTATTTAATGCCATGGCGGCAAAATTCGGCACAAGCGTCTGCCCGGTAGTGATTCCCGTGCTGCAAAACGGCAAGGTTGCCGCTTATTATAATATGATAGACGGTAAAGCATATGCTTACGATGGCTTCAAATCCGCCGTTGTAGAGGTCAGCCATGATGACGCCGCCAGGTTCGATGCGATCCATGAAGTGTTCAACGAGGCGGTTGCCGGCACAGATGAAGAAATTATGGAAAAATATTTTGCCGGTGAGGAACTGACTAAGGAAGACCGCTTAAAAGGTCTGCGCATCGGCGTTGCGGACGGCTCGATCATTCCCGTTTTTGCTCTCAGCGGCATCAGCGGCGCTGCATGTGATATGCTGCTGGATTTCATTGCGGATGTCTGCCCGGCTCCGAAATCCGAATACGCAATCAGCGGTGATGAGCCGGTTGAGCTTTCACCGGATCCGAACGGTCCGCTTGCCGCCGTTTGCTTTAAGACCGTTGCCGATCCGTTTATCGGCAAACTCTCTTTCTTTAAAGTGCTCAGCGGAAAGATCACCCCGAACAGCGCGGCGTATAACGAGCGCACCGGAAAAGAGGAACGCATGGGCAAGATTGTAACCATGTTCGGCGCAAAACAGATCGATTGCCCGGAGATTCCGGCAGGCGATATCGGCGCCGTGGTGAAACTTTCCGGTTTCAATACGGGCGATACGCTCTGTTCTGCCGATAAAGTGATCCGCGCAGACGGCGTTGCCACTCCGAATCCTACATATTCCATGGCGGTCAAAGCCGTCAAAAAAGGCGATGAGGAAAAGATCGCCTCCGGCTTTTCCAGGCTTTGTGAAGAAGATCCAAGTCTGGAATTTTCCGTAAACAATGAAACACACGAACAGATTATAAAAGGTCTTGGCGAGCAGCAGATCGATGTTGCCGTTGCAAAACTGAGATCAAAGTTCTCAGTGGATGTGGAGCTTTCCGCGCCCAAGATCGCGTATCGCGAAACCATTACCAAAAAAGTTTCCGCGCAGGGGCGCCACAAAAAGCAGAGCGGCGGCCACGGACAGTTCGGCGATGTGTTTATTGAATTTGAGCCGAGCACGTGCGATAAACTTGAATTTGCGGAACGAATCGTCGGCGGCTCGGTTCCCAAAAACTTTTTCCCTGCTGTTGAAAAGGGCCTGAATGAGTGTATGGAAAAGGGCGTCCTGGCCGGCTATCCGATGGTTGGCATCAAAGCCACTTTGTATGACGGTTCCTATCATCCGGTAGATTCCAGTGAAATGAGCTTTAAAATGGCGGCGTCCCTGGCGTTTAAAGAAGGCGTTTCCAAAGCCGGCCCGATCCTTCTTGAGCCGATCATGACGGTGAAAGTGACCTGTAATGACGATGCTATGGGCGATGTGATCGGCGATATCAACAAGCGCCGCGGCAGAGTGTTGGGTATGACGCCGAGCGGAGACGGTATGCAGGAGATCCTTTCCGAGATCCCGCAGGCGGAAATGGCAACGTTTTCCACCGCAATGCGCCAGATCACGCAGGGCAGGGGTTCGTTTGAATCCGAATTCGCAAGATATGAAAGGTGCCCGGAGCATATTGCGCAAAAGATCATTTCGGAAAGCGAAAATAATTAACTGGCTAAAGGGCGGCGTTTTACCGCCCTTTTGTTTTAATTTCAGTCGCACTACGAATACTAAATACAGAATTTTTTGAAAGGCGTTTTTATGAAAAAGATCTTAACTGAAATCAAAAAATATTCCATTATCCTTATCATCGTGTGCGCCGTGCTCGGCGCGCTGCTGGTCGCGTTTCCGGATCGGATGCTTGCCTATACTTCGCTGTTTATCGGCGGCGCGTTTATTGCGTGCGGCGTTTTTGCCGTTATCAGTTATCTGGTCAAAAAGCGGTATACTTTTACGCTTACCCTCGGCATTATCGCCGTTGTGTCCGGTCTGATTATCTGCCTTGCCTATAAGCAGATCATTTCCGTCATCGTCTTTTTGATGGGCATATTCCTGCTGGTGGGCGGCCTTGTAAATCTTGTCAATTCTTTTTACGTTGCGTCTGCCATGCCGCATTCCTGGATTGTAACCACTGTTTTGTCGGTCGCGTCCGTAGCGCTCGGCATCGTCAGCATGACGGATCCTTTTGATACGCAGAACACATTGGTGCAGTTCCTTGGTATCGGGCTGATCCTTTTTGCCGTTTTAGATCTGATCGCGTATATTCAGGTGCGCGATATTGCGCATAAGGTCAAGAAAAAAATACAGGATCAGCGTGATGCGAACGGTTCCATCGAAGTGGATTACCGGGAAGTGGATGATAACTGATTCTAATTTTGAAACCGCTGATTTCCTGTCAGCGGTCTTCTGTTTTTAAATATTTAAATTATATTGTTTATTCATGCTTGAAGTGGTAATGGCGAGGTGCTATAATGAACTGAATTCATTTGAAAACGATTTTGATTTGCGGAGGGCGGTTTATGAACATAAAAGAAAAATACAATGCATGGCTTGCGTTTGCGGATGAGAAAACAAAGCAAGAACTCGTGTCCGTTTCCGGTGATGAAAAAGAACTGGAAGACCGGTTTTATAAAGATCTTGCTTTCGGCACCGGCGGCTTGCGGGGCATCATGGGCGCCGGTTCAAACAGAATGAATGTTTACACGGTCGGCAGGGCAACGCTGGGGCTTGCAAACTATCTTATGGATCATTTTCCGGCAGGGGCGTCCGTTGCCATTGCGTATGACACACGCAACAATTCTTCTGCTTTTTCCCTTGCCGCAGCGCGTATTCTTGCGGCAAACGGCATTCGGGTGTACAGATATAAATACTGTGTTCCCGTGCCTGTGCTTTCATTTACTACCAGGCGCCTTGGTTGCAGCGCGGGTATCATGATCACGGCGTCACACAATCCAAAAGAATATAACGGGTATAAAGTGTATGATGAAACCGGCTGCCAGATCTGCACGGAGGCGGCGGCTGCGCTTCTTTCTTATATAGAAAAGGAAGAATATTCCGCTGTTTCCAAACTGCTTTCCGGCGCGCCTGATGATCGGATCACAGAGATCGGCGATGAGATACTTGCCGATTATTACAAAGCCGTCGGCAGCCAGTCGCTCTATACGGAGCCGTCAGATCTCAAAATCGTTTATACGCCTCTGCACGGCACGGGGAATGTGCCGGTCAGGCATATGCTCGGCGGTTTTGATGTTCATGTGGTGAAAGAGCAGGAGTTGCCGGATGGTAATTTTTCCACCGTCAGAAGTCCGAATCCTGAGGAAAAGGACGCTTTGAATATCGCCATAGAATATGCCAAAGAGATCGGCGCGGATCTTGTTCTCGGTACGGATCCGGATTGCGACAGAGTTGGCATCGCCGTGCGGGACACAAATGGGGAATATGTGCTCTTTACCGGCAATCAGACAGGCGCGCTTCTTGTGCAGTTTGTGCTCACCATGAAAAAAGATTCGCTCAGTGAAAAATCCACGCTTGTAAAAACGATCGTTACCTCTGAACTCGGCGCCAACATCGCGCGTAAATTCGGGCTTCATGTGGATGAAACGCTCACGGGATTTAAGTATATCGGCGATAAAATCAATCAGTATGAAAAAGACGGCAGCCGCGAATTTGTGATCGGGTATGAGGAATCCTACGGCTATTTAGTCGGCACTTATGCAAGGGATAAGGACGGCGTTGTCTCCTCCATGCTCATCTGTCAGATGGCAGCGTGGTATAAGGCGCAGGGCAAAACGCTTATAGACGGCTTAAACGATATTTATGCCGAGTACGGCTATTTCCTTGATGCGCTTGATCCGTTCGTTCTTAAAGGTAAAGACGGCGCGGAAAAAATTCAAACGCTTATGGATCTTTTCCGCAGGGACGGTCTTCATATTTTTGAGGGCGCGGATCGGGTAATCGATTATTCCAAAGGTGTAGATGATCTTCCGATCGAAAACGTGCTGAAATTCGTTTGGGCAGACGGCTCTTGGGTTGCAGTGCGCCCGAGCGGCACGGAACCCAAGATCAAAATCTATTACAGCGTTCGTGAGGAAAACAGAAAACAGGCGCACAAACGTTTGGAAAAGATCAGAGCGCAGATTATAGAAGGCTGAGGTACGAAATATGAAAACGATACAGAATTATGTGGAAACGGTTCTTCAGCCGAAACTGCAGGGAGACGGCGGCTGGATCGAATTTGTTTCTTTTGAAAACGGTGTTCTGACCGTGATCTTCCGCGGCGAATGTTCTAAATGCCTGATCCTTGACCGCTGCGTTTCGTGGATAGAAAGCGAGATCAAACGGGATCTGAAAAAAGAAGTAAAAGTTACGGCAATCCGCAAAAAGCCGTATTTTCAGGATGTGTAAGGAGGGGAAAGAATGGCTCATATCAAAGTAGTAAGAAGATCCATGCGCCCGGAGGAGTGGACGGATCTGCGTTTTGGCTGGCTCAAGCGCCATATCTACTCTTCTAAGTGGGAGATCAAAAATCTGATGATCCGCGATGCCCGCCAGATCTCTGAAATGGAATATGAATATTATCCGGAGGGTTACCGCCCGCTGCGTAAAGGCGATCTGTATTTCACGCCGGACGGCACCGCTTTTATAAAAGCGGATGTGGAGGTGCCCGTGGAACTTCAGGGCAGGGAACTCTGGTTTTCGCTTAAGACCGCAGCGGAGATCTGCGTTCAGGTAAACGGCAAATATGTCGGCGGCGTGGATCCCAACCGCGAAAGAATGCTGCTTTCCCCGTATGTGGATGATACCAAAACGCTCCATTTTGAAATGACAGGATATAACAGAAGCAAGCCGGATGACGAGCGAAATCCGGAAAGCCTGTCCGTCAGAGGCTGCCGCCAGATTTTTGAAGGCGCTTATCTCTGCACGGTGGATCATGCGGTTCAGGATCTGGTCTATGATTTTGAACTCTTGCTTGATATTGCAAAAAGTGAGCGTTTTAACGAGGACTACAGAAATTTTCTGAATAAAGAACTTAACAACGCAATGAATCTGATCGATTTTGACGGCGATGAACTCACGGGCGTTGCCGATGCGCAGAAGTATATTAATGACGTCATCTACGCAAACGATACGTACAAGGGCGCAGGGGACGTGGCGCTGATCGCCCACTCGCATCTGGATATCGCGTACTATTGGCGCCGTATCCATGCCGTGCAGAAAAATCTGCGCACCGTTTTGATCCAGTTAAGACTGATGGATCGGTATCCCGATTTTAAGTATACGCATACGCAGCCGTATGTTTATGAAACGCTGGAAAAGTATTATCCCGATGTTTTTGCAGAACTGAAAGAAAAGGTGCAAACCGGTCAGTTTGAGCCGGTCGGCGCCATGTATGTGGAGCCGGACTGTAATATCCCAAGCGCAGAAAGCCTGATCCGGCAGTGCCTTTACGGTCAGCTTACCTATAAACGCATGTTCGGCAAAACCGTAAATAACGCATGGCTGCCCGATGTGTTCGGCAACAGCTGGATTTTGCCGCAGATCTTAAAAAAGAGCGGCGTGGAGTATTTTGTGTCAAACAAAATGTCCACATGGAATGATACAAACCGTTTTCCGCATAACAATTTCATTTGGCGCGGTATAGACGGCACAGAAGTATACGCCTGCGTGCCGCCCACGCATTTTATTACCTGGAATATGCCCAGCCAGATTCAGGAAAACTGGGAGGCATATATTGATAAGGACAGCGGCGGGCAAACGATGAATATGTTTGGCTACGGCGACGGCGGCTCCGGCTGCACGGAAGAAATGATTGAACTGATGCACCGGTTTGATAAACTTTCCGTTATGCCGAAATGCACCCATATGGGCGGCGCGGGATTTCTTGAAAAAAATCTTAAGGATAACCCCAATCTGGAAATATGGGACGGCGAATTGTATCTTGAAATGCACCGCGGCACTTTTACAACAAAGAGCGATCTGAAAGCCGCAAACCGCCGTCTGGAGTTCAAGTTCAGAACGGCGGAGATGCTCGGCGTTCTGAACGGGGAGGATCATACGCAGGAGATCACGGCACTTTATAAAAAATTCCTTGTAAATCAGTTTCACGATATCCTGCCCGGCTCGCATATCCACCCGGTTTATGAAGATGCCATGGCGGATTACGCAGAGATCGAAACCGCGCTGGACGCACTGATCGGCACGGGTTCCAAGTATTTCAACACGCTTAACTTCAAGCGTGACGCGCTTACGTTTGTTCCGAATAAAAAGGGCACTTCCACCAGAAAATTTGAAAAGGGCAACTGGCTTTTTCCGAATCTTCCCGCGCTTTCGGGCGCTCATCTGCGCAGCACGTATTTTAACGGCGAGTGGATCACCGTCGGCGGTGAAAAGATTGAAACGCCGTATTATTCGGCGAAACTGAATGAGGACGGTTCTTTTGCGTCTTTGTATGATAAAGAACTTTGCCGCGAGTGGGTCAGCGGAGATTTTAATAAAGTAAAGATCTTTGCGGATTGCCCGGGAAATTATGACGCGTGGGATATCCTGCCGAATTACCGGGATAAGGAGATCGCTCCCGAGGTCTCCATGCCGCTTTCCCTGCTTGAAAAAGACGGCGAGGCCGCCTCTTTTGCAGCAACACTGAAAACGGAAAAATCCACCTGGACGGTGATCGTTCGGTTCTTTAGGCGCAGCAGGGGAATCGAAGTGGAGCATGTTGTGGACTGGAATGAAAAGCATAAACTTGCAAAAGCGGAATTTCAGTGCAATGTGCTTGCAAGAAAGGCGCTTTGCGATGCGTCCGCCGGCTTTATTGAGCGGGATACGCATAAAAATACTTCCTGGCAGCAGGCGCGCTTTGAGGTGTGCCAGCATAAATGGTGCGATCTTTCTGAAACGGGCGGCGGCATAGCCGTTATTAATGAAAACAAATACGGCGTCGGCTTTGATCAGAATCTGATCAGCCTTTCCCTACTAAGATCCACCATCCGCCCGGATGTCACTTCCGATATGGGGCACCATAATTTCTGCTATCTGATCGTGCCGCATGCCGGAAACGCCGTTGCGGCGCAGATTAATGCGCTTTCTCTGCAATATAATGTTCCGCTGATCAGGTCAGACGCGCAGTGCAGCCTGCCCTCCTTTGAGCCGCTGTATCTTCAGGCGCTCAAATACAGCGAGGACGGCTCCATGATCGTCGCCAGGCTTTCAGAACAGAACGGCGAACGCGGCAGGATCAAACTGGAACAAAAAGTCCGTCTCCTGAATATGCTGGAGGAAACGCAGCAGGAAACGGATGTGATCGAATATTCGCCGTTTGAGATCATTACAATAGGATTTGAAAAATAATGGAAACGTATCAGATCATTCTTATTCTTGTGGTTGTGGCTGCCGTAGGGATCCTGATTTTGCCTGCGTTCAACAGGTGGCAGTTCAAACGCCTGCCGTATGACCAGCAGGTGCTCACCATTATGCGCCAGGCAAAGGGCCTGATCTATTGGAAAAATATATCCCACGGCAGAATAGGCAGCCTGTTTTATGTGAAAAATAAAAGAAAAATACTTGTTTACCCTTGGCTTTTGGATGAAAACGGCAGAATGGTCATTCAAAAAGAAAACCCGTTTGATCTTTGGGATTATCCGGAGGATCATCCCCCTCTGAATGAGGATGAGATCAAACAGGCAAGGGAAGAACTGCAAAAGTATTCAGACAAATCTGCGGTAAAGATCGTCTTTCACGACCCATTTGAAAACGGGAACGCACAGCAGCAGCCAAAGCAGTGAAAACGGCAGGCAGATCTGCCCCAGCAGATTCAGCGGCACATTTTCATAGTTCCAAACATTCATGCCAAGCGTGATATTGAAAATGCAGCCGAAAATGAATTCAACAGCAGTGATAAACACAGTACCCAAAAGGCACTTCGCCAAAAGAGGTGCCTTTTTCATTTCCCTTTGAATGAATGCCAGAAACATCAGAATAATTCCGCCGGCAAGGAACATGCTGTAATGCGTTCTGCCACGCCACAGGATTTCTATGGTGCAGTATCCCTGCCCGCCAAGCAAAAACATAAAAGAATAGTAAAATAAATTTCTCATATTTGTATTGTTTGTGCGTTTGTGGTAAAATAATCAAAGACGGCGGAGGTAAAATTATGCAGATCTCAGATAAGGCAAAAATCATATTAAATGCGCTGCACCGCGGCGGGTATTCGGCGTATGTGGTGGGCGGCTGCGTGCGTGATTATTTTCTCGGAATCCGCAATTCTGATACGGATATTGCCACTTCGGCGCTGCCGCAGCAAACGGAAAAGATATTGACCGCGCAGAATATAAAAGTGGTGGGAACCGGGCTGAAACACGGCACCGTAACCGCCGTTATGGATAAAACGCCGTTTGAGATCACCACGTTTCGTGCGGATGGGGAGTATAAGGACAGCCGTCATCCTCAGCACGTTTCATTTGTTTCGGATATTAAAGAGGATCTGAAACGCCGGGATTTTACCGTAAACGCCATGGCATATAATGATGAAACCGGCATTATTGATCTTTTCGGCGGCAGGGAAGATATAGAAAATAAGCGTATTCGTGCCGTCGGCAATGCGGATACACGGTTTAAAGAGGACGCGCTTCGCATTATGCGCGCCCTGCGTTTTTCCTCCGTGCTCGGTTTTGAAATAGAAAAAGAAACCAAGCAAGCGGTTTTTGAAAATATGCGTCTTTTGAAAAACATCTCCGCGGAAAGGATCTTTTCGGAACTGTTAAAACTGCTCTGCGGCAAAAATGTTTTGCCGGTGCTTTCGGAATACAGGCAGGTCATCGGCGTGATCATTCCCCAACTGATCCCAACTTTTGACTGCGCCCAGAATACGCCGTGGCATACGCTTACCGTTTATGAGCATATTATTCATTCCGTGAATTTCGCGCCTGCAGATCCTGTGATCCGTCTTACGATGCTGCTGCATGATATCGGCAAGCCGGCAGTGAAAACAACGGATGAAAACGGCAGGGATCATTTTAAAACGCATGCTGCCGCGGGTGCGGAAATTGCCGCAAACGTACTGAAAAGCCTTAAAGTATCAAACGAAATTTTCAATAAGGTTACCACACTGATCCGGTATCACCAGTCCGTTGAAAATGTAAACGATATCCAGATCAAACATTGGTTTCATGAGATCGGGCAGGAAGACACGCTTTCTCTTTTTGACGTTCGTATTGCAGATCTGAAAGCACATAATTTGAATAAGCCGGAAGTTATAAGGGAGATCGAGGTGCTTTCATCCTTAAAAAAGGAAGCGGAGTCATTCATTGAAAAAGGTGAGCCTTACCGGGTTTCCGATCTTGCCGTAAACGGAAATGATCTGCTCTCCCTCGGTTACCGCGGTAAAGAGATCGGTGATACGCTTTCTAAGATCCTGCAACTGGTTATGGACGGAAAACTCAAAAATACAAAGCCGGATATTCTGGATTATCTTAAATAAACCGTATTACAGTTGTGTATTTTTGTTTGACAACTCTTTTGAAAAGTGTTATAAGTAATATTGCGTGTAGCGATAAAAGCACAGCAAAGCGTATAATGCCATACGGCGTTATACGCTATTTTTATTATGGAGGAGATTATAAAAAAAATGCCAAAAACAAAATTTCAGGGAGCTGTTTTCGGTCTGTTGATGTCTTACATAATGGCGTTCGGTATGGAGGTGTATAACACTGCGATTAATATGGGTTTTTTAACAAGCAGCGGCAGTTTCAGCAGCATGACGAATATGGTGTTTTGGAACGCTTTTAAAGAAACGCTTTATATGGGCGCAATCGTCTTTGTGCTCTCCGGCTTGTTCGGAAATAAGATCGGTGAAAAATTCGCAAACAAATATTGTGATCCGCAAAAAGATAATCCGTATTTTTGCCGCATCATGCGCCAGGCGGGAACGGTTGCAATTATGTGCCCAACGATGAGCTTGGTTGCGTCTGTATTGTTCAGCATCATCTTGGGCGGCGCCGGTTGGTTAGAACTGCCCGCAATTTGGGTCGGCACCATGATCAAGAATTTCCCCATTGCGTTTTTCTGGAATATGTTTGCCGCAACCGGGCTGACACGCTTGATTTTCGGCTTGATTTTCAGAAAAAACAGAAAGAGATAAAAGAAAACCGCGCGCCGAACGAAAAACGGCAGACGCGGTCTTTTCATTAAATACAATTTGTGATCACTGCGGGGTTATTGGTTCAGGTGCTTTTTCAGCACCATATTAATGTATTGAGAAAGGGAACGGTCATCCGCTTCTGCCAGCCTTTTGATCTCTGCCAGAATGTCTTCATCAATTGTTATGCTGATCTTTTCTTTTAACGGTTTCACATATCTCACCTCAGCATTTTTTGCATCGGTTTGAAAGCAGCTTGTATAAAACGGCTGCATGGGCACAGCAGATGGAAAGTAAGTTTAAAGATCAGGATTTATATATATATTGAAAACAGATAAAAAGCCGTTGTTGATTTGTATATGCCAAGTGTGTTTAATGCTGTAATATTATTTTGGTAAAGTTTGTAAATTCTTTTTGACACCTGTTGACAAATTTAAAATAAAGATTATAATAGTATTAGCACTCAAAAGAGCAGAGTGCTAATTTTTTTAAAATACAGGGTGATCAAATGAGAAAGAAACAGTTTAAAGCGGAATCTAAAAAACTTCTTGATATGATGATCAATTCCATTTATACCAATAAGGAAATCTTTATCCGCGAATTGATTTCAAATGCGTCAGACGCGATTGATAAACTTTATTTTAAATCTCTTACCGATACAACGGTCGGTATGAATAAGGATGATTTTGAGATCTTTATCTCAGCAGATAAGGAAAGCAGAACGCTGACCATTTCGGATAACGGCATCGGCATGACCGCCGATGAACTGGAATCCAACCTCGGCACGATCGCAAAATCCGGTTCGCTCAATTTTAAGAATGATAATGAAGAGGCTAAGGAGAATGATATTGAGGTCATCGGTCAATTCGGCGTTGGTTTTTATTCTTCCTTTATGGTTGCAAAAAAAGTAGAGGTCATCTCCAGGGCTTACGGCGAGGATACCGCCCACAAATGGGTGTCTGAAGGCGCGGATGGCTATACCATTGCGGCGTGTGAAAAAGAGCGGCCCGGCACCGTAATCACGCTTTATCTGAAAGACGATACGGAAAATGAGGATTATTCGCATTTCCTTGAGCAGTATACCATTACGGAGCTTGTTAAGAAATACAGCGATTATATCCGCTATCCGATTAAAATGGAAACCACACATTCTGTGCCCGACCCGGATAAAGAGGGCGAATATAAGGAAGAAACAGCGGTTGAAACGCTCAATTCCATGGTGCCGCTCTGGCGCAAGAATAAAAATGAGATCACGCCTGAAGAATACAATGCTTTCTATAAAAACAAATTCTTTGATTACCATGATCCGCTGGATGTGATCCATTTCAAATCAGAGGGCACGGCTACATTTGATTCCATTCTCTATATCCCGTCCGCTCCTCCCATGGATTATTATTCCAAAGAGTTTGAAAAGGGGCTTGCCCTTTATACCAACGGCGTTATGATCATGGAAAAATGCGCGGATCTTGTGCCGGATTATTTCAGTTTTGTAAAAGGTATTGTAGATTCCGCCGATCTCAATCTGAATATCAGCCGTGAAACACTGCAGCAGGATTATCAGGTTAGGATCATAGCAAAGGCAATCGATAAAAAGATCAAATCCGAACTCAAAAAGATGCTCGCGAAAGACCGTGAAAAGTATGAAAAGTTCTTTGATACGTTCGGCGTGCAGATCAAATGGGGCGTGTATGCCGATTACGGCGCGGAAAAAGACGGCCTGAAAGATCTTATGATGTTTCGTTCCGTAAAAGACAATAAATACGTTACCTTAAAGGAATATATTGACGCTATGCCGGAAGGGCAGGAAAAGATTTATTATGCCTGCGGCGAAACGCCGGAAAAGATCGCTCTGCTTCCGCAGACGGAGGCAGTGAAATCCAAGGGTTATGACGTGCTTTGCTTTACGGATGATGTGGATGAATTTGCCGTTCAGATGCTGATGGAATATGACGGCAAACAGTTTGCCAATATCTGTAAGGACGATCTGAACCTCTCTTCCGAAGAGGAAAAGAAAGCTCTGGATGAAAAGAACAGCGGCGCAAAAGATATGCTGGATGAAATGAAAGGCTATCTTGGCGATGAGGTTTCCGCCGTCAAATTCTCCGATTCTCTCGGCTCCCACGCCGTTTGCCTTTCCAGCGAGGGCTATGTTTCGCTGGATATGGCAAAGATCTTAAACCGCATGCCCGGCGGCAACCAGGGTGTAAAGGCACAGCTTGTGCTGGAGATCAATTCTAATCACCAGATCGCGGAAAAACTCTTCAAATTCTTTGCAGAAGATAAAGAAAAACTGCAGAAGTATACCAAGATCCTTTATAACGAGGCACGCCTTGTAAGCGGCCTTGAAGTGGAGAATCCAACGGAATTTGCTGATATGGTGTCCGAACTCCTGTAAAATATAAATTTTTGAGCGGCTGATCTCGGTCAGCCGCTTTTTCTGTGCTGTTTTAATAAAAACAAGGGAAAATCTTTGTCTATTCCGCTTGATGAAAAATATATTTTAATATGATAAAATAAAAATAGCCATAGTATGCCTAACTTTGGCAAATTCTTCAACGGAGGGATCATTATGAAGTATAATGTTATCACGATCAGCCGTGAATTCGGCAGCGGAGGAAGATATATAGGCGAGGAACTTTCCAAAAAACTCGGCTGGGAATACTATGATAAGGAGATCATCACCAAGGTGGCGGAAAAAACAGGCTTTGCCGAGGAATTTGTGGAGCAGGCGGGGGAGCATTCCCCGTTTAAAAGCATCTTTTCTTACAGCTTTGTAAGCAGGGACAGCGGTGGAACATCGCTGGAGGATTATGTTTACTCCGCTCAAAGAAAGATCATTCTTGAACTTGCCGACAAAGGCCCCTGCATCATCGTTGGCAGGTGTGCGGATTATATCCTTAAGGATCGAAAAGACTGCCTGAATGTCTTTATCCACGGCGATGAGGAAAGCAAGATCCAGCGCATCATGAAGTATAAGAATGCGGATATCAAACAGGCGCGCAAACTGATGAAAGATATTGATAAGCGCCGCCGTATCAATTATAACTATTACACAGACCGCCAGTGGGGCAGGGCGCAGAATTTTGATATCAGTCTCAACAGCACTTCGCTCGGCACAGATAACTGCGTGAAGATCATTTATGACGCCGTAACAAATCTGGATTGGTTCGTTGCAGATTCCGCAAAATAGAACAGAAAGAAAAGGTATGCGATTTCTTGCATACCTTTTCTTTTATCTTGTTTTATTACGTTTTTTGCTTTAATATTCAATCTCGCCGGTAAACACAAGGTTGCAGTCGCCTGTGAGGGTAATCTTTTCATCCGTGTAATTCACGATCAAATCACCGCCCCTGAGTTTAACGGTGATATCTTTGCCCTTATCGCACTTGCCCTCAAGCACTGCCGCAACCGCCGCCGCGCAGGCGCCGGTTCCGCAGGCAAGCGTTTCGCCGTTTCCGCGTTCCCAAACACGCATTTTCAGCGTTCTTCTGTTTACCACGCGCACGAATTCCGTGTTTATCCTTTCAGGGAAAATTTCAGCGTTTTCAATCTGCGGCCCTGTTTTTTCAATGTCTACTTTATCCACATTGTCCACAAAGATCACACAGTGCGGATTGCCCACGGAAACACAGGTCATGCTGTATTCTTTTCCGCCGATCTCGGCGTTTCTTGCAATAATATTCTCGCCGTCCAACAGGGCAGGGATCTCGCCCGGCTTAAGATAGGCTTTGCCCATATCCACCGTTACGGAAGAAACTTTGCCGTTTCTTGTAAACAGTTCAAGGCTCCGGATTCCGCTTGCCGTCTCCACGGTTATGTTTTCTTTCTGCACAATACCGTTATCATACAGGTATTTGCCCACACAGCGTATGGAGTTGCCAGCCATTTCGCCCTCGGAACCGTCGCGGTTAAAGATGCGCATCTTTGCGTCAGCTTTTTCAGAACGCTCAATCAAAACAATGCCGTCGCCGCCGATGCTCCTGTGCCTGTCCGTAAATTCTATCGCAAAACTTTCGGGGCAGGTAATAACACTTTCCGTGTTGTTAAAGAAAATATAGTCGTCGCTTGTGCCCTGCATTTTGCTGAATTTCAGCAGGCTCTTTTCCTTGCGCATATGGTTGATATCCACAAGTTCCGTGTTCATTTGGTTGTATCGGCTTGCAATTATATCAGCAAGCGCGTTTGCCGTGTCCAGCGAGGTCAGCGTGGCGATTCCAAGCTGGTTTGCGCGGTTAAAGAGTTTTATGTAATCGGCAATGCTCTTTTTGTCGCTCTTGCCGGTGTAAACGATATAATCAAGCTGCCCGCTTTCCACAAGTTCCATGATGGAGTTGTCCTCGCTCAGCTTGTTTACCGTTTCTACTTCTATTCCTAAGCTGGCAATTGCTTTTCCGGTTTGCGGCGTTGCCCATATCTTTATGCCCAGATCATCCAGCTTTTTCGCAAGATTTACGATTTCATACCGGTCTTTTTTCGTAACGGTAATCAGCACGCCGTGGCGCGATTCCTTGCGGGATTCAATTTTAAATCCTGCGGAGATCAGCCCTTTGAACAGCGCTTCATTCAGATTTTTGCCAACACCCAGCACTTCACCCGTTGATTTCATTTCCGGGCCGAGCTGACTGTTTACATTATTCAGTTTCTCAAAACTGAATACAGGCACTTTAACGGCAAAATAGGGCGGTGTCTTATAAAGTCCCGTGCCGTAGCCGAGGCTGTCCAGAGACGCGCCAACCATGATCTTTGTTGCAAGTTCTACCATCGGCACGCCCGTTACCTTGCTGATGTAAGGAATCGTTCGGGATGCGCGCGGGTTGACTTCTATCACATACAATTCATTCTGATAGATCAGATACTGAATATTGACAAGCCCTTTCGTGCCGAGCGACAGAGCCAGTTTTTCCGAAACATCGCAGATCTTGTGCAACATTTTGTCGTTCAGATTATAAGGCGGATAAACGGCAATGGAGTCGCCGCTGTGTACGCCTGCGCGCTCAATGTGCTCCATAATGCCCGGAATCAGCACTTTTTCACCGTCTGAAATGCAGTCCACTTCCAGTTCCGTGCCCATCATATACTTGTCCACCAGCACCGGGTTTTCAATGCCTTGGGAAAGAATGATGTTCATGTACTGCTCTACATCTTCATCGGTATAAGCGATGGTCATATTCTGACCGCCGATAACGTAGCTTGGCCGGAGCAGAACCGGATAGCCGAGCTGCCTGCCTGCGTCCAGTGCGCCTTGAAGCGTGGTAACCGATGTGCCTTTTGGCCTGAAGATGCCGAATCGTTCCAGCAGTTTGTCAAATTTATCCCTGTCCTCTGCAACGTCGATGCCTTCGGCGGAGGTGCCAAGGATACGAATGCCGTTATCGTCCAGATATTTCGTCAGTTTGATCGCGGTCTGCCCGCCAAAGGCAACCACTACGCCAACGGGTTTTTCCACGCGGATCACGTTCATAACGTCTTCGGGCGTCAGCGGTTCAAAATACAGCCTGTCGCCTGTGTCAAAGTCGGTGGAAACCGTTTCCGGGTTGTTGTTGATCAAAATCACTTCGTAGCCAAGTTCTTTTAACGTCCAAACGCAGTGCACGGAGGAATAGTCAAATTCAATGCCCTGACCGATACGGATCGGGCCGGAACCAAGAACGATGATTCTTTCTTTTTCCCCGCGCTGCAGTTCACGGCTTTCGCAGTGCTCGTCATACGTGGAATAAAAATACGGCGTTTCCGCGGCAAATTCAGCGCCGCAGGTGTCTACCATCTTATAAACAGCGTGCTTATGGTAGGCAAGGGGAGAGCCGCTGATCCGTTCCAGCGCAGCGTCGGTATAGCCGTATTTCTTGCCCTGCATATACTGCTCTAAACTCAGCGGCTGGTTTGCAATGCGCGTTTCGTAATCCGCAAGGTTTTTGAGCTTGTATAAAAACCATTCGTCGATCATCGTGATCTGATGTATTTCTTCAACCGAAACGCCGTTTTTCAGCGCGCGGAAAACGGCAAAAAGCCGCAGATCGTCCTGATTGTAAAGCGTTTTTCTAAGATCCGTTCCGTCAAGCTGTTTGTTGTTGAGCGTGTCCAAACCGATCTCCGCGCCGCGCACGGCTTTCATGATTGCCATCTCAAAGGAGGGGGCAATGCTCATGACTTCGCCGGTTGCTTTCATCTGCGTGCCGAGTTTGCGCGAGGCGTTTATGAATTTGTCAAACGGCCATTTGGGCACTTTTACCACTACATAATCCAGCGTTGGCTCAAAGCAGGCGCAGGTCTTGCCTGTAATATCGTTTTTTATCTCATCCAGCGTGTAGCCGAGCGCGATTTTGGTGGTCACTTTTGCAATCGGGTAGCCCGTTGCCTTTGATGCCAGAGCAGAGGAGCGGGAAACACGCGGATTGACTTCAATTACGCTGTATTCAAAACTTTCGGGATTCAGCGCAAACTGGCAGTTGCAGCCGCCCTCAATGCCGAGTTCTGTTATGATATCCAGTGATGCCGTTCTGAGCATCTGAAACTCCTTGTCGCCAAGCGTTACCGCAGGGGCAATAACAATGCTGTCGCCGGTGTGTACGCCAACGGGGTCAAAGTTTTCCATAGAGCAGACGGCTATCACATTTCCGGCGCCGTCCCGCATCACTTCAAATTCTATCTCTTTCCAGCCGGCTATGTATTTTTCCACCAGCACCTGCGTTATGGGGCTGAGCATCAGGCCGTGCTTGGCAACGTCTTCCAGTTCTTTTTCATTATATGCCACGCCGCCGCCTGCGCCGCCAAGGGTGAAAGCCGGGCGGATGATCACCGGGTAGCCGATTTCCGCCGCAATCCGTTTTGCGGTCTCCACATCATTTGCTATGTCGGACGGCACTACCGGCTGGTTGATCTTGACCATCGTGTCTCTAAAGAGTTGCCGGTCCTCCGCCTTGTCTATTGCCTCAGCGTTCGTGCCAAGCAGACGAACGCCCATTTTATCCAAAAAGCCGTCTTTTGCAAGCTGCATGGAAATCGTAAGCCCTGTTTGGCCGCCGAGTCCGCCTAAAATGCTGTCCGGCCTTTCCTTTTCAATGATGCGCTTTACGGTTTCTTCGGTCAGCGGTTCCAGATAGATGTGGTCTGCAAGGGCGCTGTCCGTCATGATCGTTGCCGGGTTAGAGTTCACCAGCACAACTTCTATGCCCTCATCTTTCAGCACGCGGCACGCCTGTGCGCCTGCGTAGTCGAATTCCGCTGCCTGGCCGATCACGATCGGACCGGATCCAATCACCAGAACTTTTTTGATGTCTTTATTCAGAGGCATTATTCGTTACCTCCCATCATGTTTATAAATCTGTCAAACAAAAACCTTGTGTCATGCGGTCCGCTGCACGCTTCCGGGTGAAACTGAACGGAAAACGCATGTTTTCCCGGGTAATCGATGCCCTCATTCGTGCCGTCGTTGGCGTTGACAAAGCGGATCACACCACCGCATTTTTCAACCTCTTCATTGAGAACAGCATAACCGTGGTTTTGAGAGGAAATGTATGTTCTGCCCGTTTTCAGATCTTTTACAGGCTGGTTTACACCTCTGTGGCCGTATTTCAGTTTGGTTGTTTTCGCACCCATAGCAAGCGCAAGCAGCTGATGACCGAGGCAGATTCCAAAGACCGGCTTTTTGCCGATCAGTTTTCTGAGTTCCTCAATGCAGGCTGTGTTTTCCTCCGGATCCCCGGGACCGTTGGAGAGCATAATCCCGTCCGGGTTCAGTTTCAAAACATCCTCAGCCTTGGTGTCATAGGGCATAACGGCAACATTGCAGCCGCGCTTTATCAGTTCCCGCGCAATATTTTCTTTTTTGCCGTAATCCAGCAAAACCACATTGTATTCCGGCTTGTCTGCCGCAAGGGGAACAGGCCTTTTGCAGGATACGGATTCCACTGCGTTATCCACTTTGTAGGTTTTTACCTTTTCCGCGTCAAAATCCCTTGGGTCAGAACAGATCATCGCATTCATTACGCCGCTTTCGCGTATCGTTTTGGCGATCTCCCTGGTGTCCACGTCATAAACGCCCGGAATGTTGTTTTCTTTTAAATAGGCATCCAGCGTTCTGTTGCATCTGAAATTGGACGGCGCATCGCACTTTTCACGCACAATATAAGCCGTAACGTAAGATCTGCCGCTTTCCGCGTCCCCGTCAATAAAGCCGTAGTTGCCGATCAGCGGAAACGTCTGCAAAACGATCTGGCCGTAATAACTCGGGTCTGTCAGCGTTTCGATATAGCCGCACATACCGGTCGTAAATACCAGTTCTCCCGTTACGTCGCCGCCTGCGCCAAAACGCTTTCCCTCAAATATTCTGCCGTTTTCCAGGCAAATGTAAACTTTTTCGTTGTCCATACATTCGTTTCCTTTACTTGTTTGCGCCAAGTAACTTTACAAGCACCGCCTTTTGCGCGTGCAGCCTGTTTTCTGCCTCGTCAAAGATCTCATCCGCATGCGCCTCAAAAACTTCGGCTGTGATCTCCTCACCCCGGTGTGCCGGCAGGCAGTGCAGCACCATGGCGTCTTTCTTGGCAGCCGCCATAACCGCGTCATTGATCTGGTAATTCTTAAAGATCTTTTCACGCTCTGCTTTTTCGTCTTCCTGACCCATGGACGCCCAAACATCCGTATAAAGGATATCTGCGTCTTTTGCGCATTCCGCAATATCCGGCGAGCAGGTAAACTTGCCGTTTTCCGCCGCCCATTTCATGATCTGTTCATCCGGCTCATATCCATTCGGGCAGGCAACCGCGCATTCCATTCCCATCGTGACCGCGCCAACGATCAGGCTGTTTGCCATGTTGTTGCCGTCGCCGATAAAGCAGAATTTCAAGCCGTCAAATGTTTTTTTGTATTCACGAATCGTCATCAGGTCTGCAAGCACCTGGCAGGGATGGCAGTAATCGGTAAGGCCGTTTATGATCGGGATAGAGCCGTATTTTGCCAGATCTTCTACTTCCTGCTGCGCAAAGGTGCGGATCATAATGCCGTCCAGATAGCGGGATAATACTCTTGCCGTGTCCTGCACGGGTTCGCCTCTGCCGATCTGCAGATCCCTGTTGGAAAGGAAAAGCGCCTGACCGCCAAGCTGGTACATGCCCGTTTCAAAAGACACTCTTGTTCGCGTAGAACTCTTCTGAAAGATCATTCCAAGCGTTTTTCCTTTTAAAAGGTGGTGCTCAATGCCGTGCTTTGTTTCATATTTAAGCTGGTCGGCAAGGTTCAGTATGTCCAGTATTTCGTGGTGGTCAAGATCCTGTAATTTAAGCAAGTGTTTCATCTTCTATTACCTCCTTAAGAATGGCAAGTCCTTTGTCTGTTTCTTCCTTTGTTATGCTGAGGGCGGGAAGAAGTCTGATCTTTGTTTTGGCGGTCAGCACAAGAAGCCCTTTTTCCAGGCATTTATTTGCAATGTCCGCCGCTTTTTTATCCGTTTCTATTCCAAGCATCAGCCCCATGCCGGAAACGGATTTCACACCTTTGATCTCTTTCAGTTTCTTTACGATGTAATCGCTCTTTTCGGAAACTTCCTGCAAAAAGGCGTTGTTTATTCTTTTTATAATGCTGATCGCTCCGGCTGCTGCAATCGGGTTCCCGCCAAAGGTGGATCCGTGTGATCCGGGAGTTACCGTGTTTTCCAGTTTGCTGCCAAACAATACGGCGCCCATCGGCAGTCCGCCGGCAAGCCCTTTCGCTGTGGAGACGATATCCGGCTCTATTCCGTAGTGCATATAGGAAAAATATTTTCCCGTTCTGCCGTTGCCGGTCTGCACTTCGTCAACGCACATCAGAATGTCTTTTTCTTTTGCGATCCGGCTGATCTCCTCGATGAAATCACGGCTTAAATTCAGCACGCCGCCTTCGCCCTGCACGCATTCAAACATGATCGCGCAAACGTCATCCGTAATCATATTGTCCAGCGCCTCAATATCATTTGCCGGGCAGTATTTAAATCCGGGTGTAAACGGGCCGAATACCGTGTGAAATTCATCCTGCCCGGTTGCGGAAAGCGTGGTAACCGTTCTGCCGTGAAAGGAATTTTTCAGCGTAATGATCGTTTTGCGCCCTTCGCCGTATTTGTCAAAACTGTATTTGCGGGCAAATTTGATCATGCCCTCGTTTGCCTCCGCACCGCTGTTGCAGAAAAAGACTTTTTTCATCCCCGTCTTTTCGCAAAGCAGCTCGGCAAGTTCGGCGCATGGTTGTGTATAATATAGATTGGAAGTGTGCTGAATCCTGTCCAGCTGGGCAATGACAGCCTGTTTCCACTCGTCATCCGCAATGCCGAAAGCCGTAACGCCGATTCCGGAGCCGAAATCAATATATTCTTTTCCGTTTTCGTCATATATGGTGGAGCCTTTGCCTTTAGTAAGCACAACATTGAATCTGCCGTATGCGTGGGAAACGTATTTGTTATCCGTATCTTTAATATTCATAAAATGATCACCTGCTTCTGAACATCGTTCCCATACCTTCATCGGTCAGCATCTCCATCAGTATGGAGTGGGGAACACGTCCGTCAATAATAAATGCTCTTTTCACGCCCTCGCGTATTGCCTGGGTCATGGAATCGATCTTTGGGATCATCCCGCCGGAGATGATCCCGTCCGCAATCAGCGCCGGAACATCGGATATGTATACTCTGTGGATCAAAGAATCCTCGTCGTCCTTATCCCGCAGAAGCCCTGCAACATCCGTCATGGAGATCAGTGCCTCCGCCTTTAGTTTTCCGGCAACCGCCGCGGCAACCGTGTCTGCATTTATGTTGTAGCAGTTGCCTTTTTCATCATAGCCAATCGTGGAGATCACAGGTATAAAACTGTGCGAAAGCGCCTCCTCCACCACGTCCATGTTCATATCCGTGATCTCGCCAACGTAGCCGTGGTTCTCGTCCAGCGGACGGCATTTGATCATGCTACCGTCCATTCCGGAAAGGCCGATCGCGTGCCCGCCCAGATTTCCAATCTGGCATACAAGATCTTTGTTCACCTTGCCGGCAAGCACCATCTGCACCACGTTTGCCGTTTCTTTGTCCGTAACGCGCAGTCCGCCGATAAATTCGCTCTTTATGTTCATCTTTTCAAGCGTTTTGCTGATCTCCGGCCCGCCGCCGTGCACCAAAACCACCCGGATGCCGATCGTTGTCAGCAGCACAATATCGTGCATAACGGATTCTTTCAGTTCCCGATTGATCATTGCGTTGCCGCCGTATTTCACAACAACCGTCTTTTTTCTGTAAAGCTGAATGTTCGGCAAAGCCCTTGCCAGCACTTCGGCTTTCATAGCGTTTGTAATATCCATTTTGTTCCTCCGTGTCATATAAACGTGCCGTTTCCGTATCAGGTGCGGTAATCGCCGTTGATCTTCACATAGTCATACGTCAGGTCGCAGCCCCATGCCTTTGCGCTGCTTTCTCCCGCGTTCAGATCTATGATAACGTAGATTTCGTCGCTTTTCAGAATGTTCGCCGCCTTTTCCTCGGAAAAGTCTACGCCTGCGCCGTTTCTGCAAACCGCCACACAGCCGAATTCGCTCTGGATGTCCACATCCACTTTGCTGATATCAAATTCTGCGGGCGCATAGCCGATCGCGCAAAGAATGCGCCCCCAGTTGGCGTCTTCGCCGAATACGGCGCACTTAAATAAAGTGGAGCCGATCACGCTTTTTGCAATCGTGATCGCCGTGTCCTGATCCGGGCAGCCTTTGCATTCGCATTCGATCATTTTGGTGGCGCCTTCGCCGTCTTTTGCCAGCATTTTGGTCAGGTGCATCATCACTTCGTAAAGCGCCGCTTTAAAGGTTTCGTAGTCCGCGCCTGGTTCTGTGATCTGTGCGTTTCCGGCAAGGCCGTTTGCCATTACGGCAACCATGTCATTGGTGGAAGTATCGCCGTCTATGGAAAGGCAGTTATAGGTTACTTTTACCACATCGTCAAGCGCCGCCTTAAGCATTTCTGCGCTGATCTGAATGTCTGTCGTTATAAAATTCAGCGTGGTTGCCATATTGGGGTGGATCATGCCGGATCCTTTTGCCATGCCGCCGATCCGGCATGTTTTTCCGCCGGCATTAAATTCAACGGCGTATTCTTTCTTTATGGTGTCTGTTGTCATGATTGCGGTTGCCGCCGCCTCATTGCCTGTATAGGAAAGGCCGGAAACAAGCGGCTTGATTCCTTTTTCTATCGGTTCTATCGGAAGAATCTGCCCGATAACGCCGGTGGACGCCACAATTATTTCTTCCGGCTTGATCCCAAGTTCGCCGGCGGCAAGCGCGCACATTTTTTCTGCTTTTTCCACGCCGTCCGCGTTGCAGGTGTTGGCGTTCTTGGAGTTTACGATCACGGCTTTCGCGCGGTTTCCTGTTTTTTCCAAATTGTGTTTGGTTACCAGAATCGGAGCGCCTTTCACTTTGTTGGTGGTGTAAACTGCTGCGCAAACACACTGCGTGTCGGAAACGATCATTCCAAGATCGTTTTTGTGCGGCACAGCCGGGTTTTGATTATCCGCCGCCGGCTTTTTTATACCGCAGTATACACCGTTTGCTTTAAATCCTTTCGGCGCGCAAACGCCGCCTTCTGTCTTTGTCAGTTCCATATTCAGTCCCCCAAAATAAGAGATTTATCTTCTTCCAGGCCGCAGGCAATGTTCATGCACTGCACAGCCGCGCCGGACGCGCCTTTTCCAAGGTTATCAAATCTTGCCGTAATTACAAATCTTTCTTCGTTCCCGTTCAGTTCGATCTCCAGATCATCTCTGCCGTCAAACAAATTCGCGCCGATCATATTTTTTGAGTATCCTTCCGGGCGCACTTTGATCAGCTTTTCGTTTTTGTAATGTTCGGCAAGGATCTCTCTTACGTCCGCCGGTTTCAGCCCTCCAAGCAGCAGATCCGCATGAAGCGGAACACTTACCACCATCCCGCATTTGTAATCACAGATCATGGGGGAGAAGACCGGATAGCGCTCGATCCCCGTTATGGCTTTCATTTCTTTTAAATGCTTGTGCTGTTGGGTAAGGGCATACTGACGCGGTGCGTCAAGTTCCGGATCTCTTTGCGTGTCTTCATACTGCGCAATGGCGCTTTTTCCGCCGCCGCTGTAGCCGGAAACGGCAAAACAGGTGAGGGGATAGTCTTTTGCGATCACGCCGTGTGCCACCAGCGGATAAATGATAGAAATGAATCCGCTTGCATAGCATCCCGGGTTTGCGATCAGTCTGTTTGTCCTGATCTTTTCCTTGAACTCCGGTGAAAGTTCCGGAAAACCGTATGCCCAGCCGGGTTCCGTTCTGTGCGCGGTGGATGCGTCAATGATCTTTGTGTGCATATTTTCTTTGTCCAAAAGGTTTACGGCGTCTCGTGCCGCGTTGTCCGGCAGGCAAAGAAACGTGATATCACTGTCGTTTATGTATTTGCTGATTTCGGCAGTGTCTTTGCGCTTGTCCTGCGCAATTTCAAGCAGTTTTATATCGTCTCTTTCAAGCAGTCGCTTTCGGATGCGCAATCCTGTAGTGCCTGCCTGGCCGTCAATGAATACTTTAATCATTTTATGCATATCTCCGTGTATTAAAATTATAATCTTTTTATATTATACACTCGCTTTTATCAAAGTCAATAGAAATTGAAAAAATATAATAAATATACATGAATAATGAATAAATATACAAATATATCTTTTGCTTTGCTCCGGTAAAAGATGTGCAAACCGTTTTTTTTGCACACCTTGTGCTGTTCATTTTTTATTTGCGCTTCTTCAATCCTGTGTGCGGTGGCATACTTCCAACGTAGAATTTATAAAAAATTAATAATTTCTAATACAGAATTTTATAGCGGCATTTATCCAATATAATTCAATTTATAAGGGGTGAGGGTATGAAAACACGCAAAAAAGCATACGGTAATTGTAATATTGTTGGGAGAAACATTGAACGGCTCAGAAAAGAAAGAGGGATTAAGCAAAAGAATTTTATTTCTAAGATCCAGGTTATGGGGCTGGATATCAATCCCACAAGTTATTCCAAACTGGAAGGGCAGTTAAGGATTGCAACGGATAAAGAAATCTATGTGATCGCCAAAGTACTTGGCGTGCCTTTGGAAGAATTATTTCGTAACTGTTGCGAATAAATATAGTTATATTAAAACAAAAAATAAAACCGATCTGAAGTGCGTCAAATCGGTTTCTGTTTTTGTGGTTTTTGCCGCGTTTTGCCCGCGTCTGCGGGCTTTTTTTACGGCTTTTTTATGGTCAGGTTCGTGATCGGCGTAATGCCTAAAAAGGCGAGGTGCTTTTTCATTTCCTCAATCTGCTCTTTCATGGCAAAAAATTTCGGCGTGTGTGCGTCAAGCCCCAGAATCACTTCGTTGCCGGTTTCAGCTGCGATCTTCCAGAAGTCATCTCTCGGATAGGTGCGCTTGTCCACAAATCCCAAAAAATTAAATTCAAGCGGGATAGCAAGCGCCTTGGCGCCCGCACAGAGCTTTTGCATTTCCTTTTTATATTTCTTCTCGTCTCCGGTAAAATTCAGTATATCGGGGTGGGCAAGGTAAGTGAATGCCCCCGTCCTCAAGCCTTCCAGACATTGAGAAACATATTCTTTCAGCACATTTTCGTTATCCGTCGGCAAAGCGTTATAATGCCCCTGATTATCATATTCGTTATGGATGTAATGCTGCCCCAGAATCAGATAATCAATGTCAAAACCCTTAAGATAATTCAACTCCTTCCTGAAAAGATCGGGGTAGTATTCCAGCTCAAAACCAAGGTGTATCTTGATTTTATCTTTATATTTGTTTTTAAGAAAGCGTATGCTTTTAACATAATCTTCCGCGTCTTCCGGAAACATTCTGAATCCGGAATAATAGCCGCATTCCTGCGGAAAAAGCATGGGCGCGTGATCAGAGAATCCAATCTCGTCAAACCCATTTTTAATGGCGCTTAAAACATATTCTTCGTCCTCGCCGGTCGCGTGCCGGCATCTCTTTGTATGCGTGTGAAAATTCTTCATATTAAAATTATACCACTTTTTTGCAAAAATTCAACGTCATTCCCTTGACAAGTTCCCTCAAGTTTCGTATAATACCATTTGCAGTGCTGATTGTGCTGCCCATGGCCCGGTAGTTCAGCTGGTTAGAACGCCTGCCTGTCACGCAGGAGGTCGACGGTTCAAGTCCGTTCCGGGTCGCCATTCGGGCTGATATGGCTCAGGCGGTAGAGCGCATCCTTGGTAAGGATGAGGTCGGCGGTTCAAGTCCGCCTATCAGCTCCATAACAAAATCCCCGGTTTTCCGCATATTTCCGCGGTTTCCGGGGATTTTTTTGTATTTTGATCAATTTGTTTATAACAAAAACTGCGCTTATTAAAAGCGCAGTTTTTATATCATAACCGATTTGTTTTATCAATCATACAAGACCCTGTGCAAGCATGGCATCTGCCACCTTAATGAATCCGGCAATGTTCGCGCCGGCAACAAGGTTGCCCTCAACGCCGTATTCTTTTGCAGCCTCGCAGCTCTTGGTATAGATGTTTTCCATAATGCTCTTAAGTTCTTTGTCCACATCCTCAAAACTCCAAGGATGGCGGGAACTGTTCTGGCACATTTCCAGTGCGGATGTTGCAACGCCGCCTGCGTTTGTAGCCTTTGCCGGTCCGAACAGAACTCCGTTTTCATGGAATTGCGCGATTGCGCCGGGAGTGGACGGCATATTTGCGCCTTCACATACAGCAATTACGCCGTTGGCAATCAGAGTCTTTGCAGCATCCTCATCCAATTCGTTCTGTGTAGCGCAGGGAAGGGCAATATCGCATTTTACTGTCCATACACCGCTGCATCCCTCGTAATATTCAGCTTCCGGATGGAACGTAACATATTCCTTGATCCTCTTTCTTTCCACTTCTTTCAGCTCTTTTATAAGATCAAGATCAATGCCGCGTTTGTCAATGATATATCCGTCAGAATCGCTCATGGTGATTACTTTTGCGCCAAGCTGTGTGGCTTTTTCGCAGGCGTAGATCGCTACGTTGCCGGATCCGGAGATCGCAACCGTCTTGCCGCTGAAAGAACTGTCATGGTCATTCAGCATTGCTTCTGTGTAATAGCAGAGTCCGTAACCGGTTGCCTCCGTTCTTACCAGAGATCCGCCGTAGTTGAGCCCTTTGCCGGTAAGCACGCCGTTGTTAACATTCATAATTCTCTTGTACTGGCCAAACAAAAAGCCGATTTCCCTTGCGCCAACGCCGATGTCACCGGCAGGCACGTCCGTATCCGCGCCGATATGTCTGTAAAGTTCCGTCATAAAACTCTGGCAGAAACGCATAACTTCCATATCGCTCTTGCCTTTCGGGTCAAAATCTGAGCCGCCTTTTGCGCCGCCGATCGGAAGTCCGGTCAGGCTGTTCTTAAAGATCTGCTCAAAACCAAGGAATTTTATGATACCTTCGTATACGGAGGGGTGAAAACGAAGTCCGCCCTTGTAAGGACCGATCGCACTGTTGAACTGGATTCTGTAGCCACGGTTTACCTGCACTTTACCGTTATCATCGATCCAGGGAACTCTGAATTTGATAATTCTTTCCGGCTCTACTATTGTTTCAAAAACACCCTTTTCTATGTATTCCGGGTGTCTGTCCGCCACTGTGTCAAGAGATTCCAGCACTTCATATACGGCCTGGTGAAATTCGGGCTCATTCGGATTGCGTTTTTTTACTCTTTCCATAAGCCCTGCAAGATATTCATTGTTGATGCTCATAGTCATTCTCCTTCTCAAAATTTTAATACCCAAATATTTTATCATTATTGTTTTTTGTTTACAATTCACAACATTTAAAAAAAATAAGCGCCGGGTATAAAAAATATTATACAATTTAGATAAGAATATCCTCCGATTTAGTGAGCGGAAATTCACTTTTAAAAGAAAATTTGCCAAAAGAAATAATTGAAGAATTTACAGAGAGTTATTGCATTATATACCAATTTGTAATATAATAGTTTCATCAGCTGCAGCATATTTTAGAAAAGAGGTCGTTATCATGAGATTAACAAAAGGCGCGTCAGCCGCCACTCAAAAATATATGGCGGACGGTATCCGCTATGTATGCGAAAATTTTAAAAGGCGCTCTCCCGGCTCGCACAGCGAAAGAAAAGCGCAGAAGTACCTGAAGAAAGAGCTTGAAAAATGGGCGGATAAAGTGGAAATGGAGGATTTCTCGGTTCATCCTGCGGCATTTATGGGCTGGATCCCTGCGGCGGCAGTGATAGGCATGCTCGCAGTATTATTTTATTGGCTTACATATACGGGTGCCGTATCCGGTTCTGGGCTTGCCGTTGTTTCCACCGTGCTTGTTCTTTTGGCACTTGCATGCCTTGTGGTTGAATTTTTGATGTACCGTGAATTTGTTGACTTTCTTTTCCCAAGAAAAGTTTCCAGAAACGTCATGGCACGCCGCGCACCGAAAGGCGAAGTGAAAAGAAGAATCATTTTCGGCGGGCACACGGATGCCGCGAATGAATGGACGTATTCTCTGCACGGCGGTATTAAGAGCCTTGCTCCGGTCATGGGCGGCTCAATCGGCGGTCTTATCGCGGTAGTTATTTTTGATGTTGTTTGGATGATCTATTCTTTTACCGGCGGCAATTACGAAAGCAAATTCTGGCTCGTTTGCGGTATTATTCAGCTGATTCTTGTTCCGTTCTTTATTGCGATTTGCTTCTTTATTAACTGGAAGGTTGTTGTGGATGGCGCAAACGATAACCTTTCCGCTGATTTCATCGCTATGGGCGTAATCAAAGAAATGGCGGAAAATGATGTCAGATTTGAAAACACGGAAGTCTGCGCGCTTCTTTCCGGTTCGGAAGAAGCGGGTATCCGCGGCGCGCTTGCATACGCGAAAGCGCATAAAGAAGAACTTCAAAATGTGGAAACCGTTTTTATTGCCATGGATACCATGCGGGAGATCGAACAGCTCCAAATCTATACGCAGGGCTGCACAGGCACGCAGAAAAACTCAAATGCCGTTGCTGAGATTATTTACGAGGCGGGCGAAAACTGCGGCATAGAGATGAAAGAAACGGAACTTTATCCAGGCGCGATCGATGCAGAGGCATTCAGTCGTTTGGGTCTGCTGGCATCCGGTTTCTGCGGCGTAAACCATGATCCCAAAACGTACTATCATACCCGTTTGGATACGGCGGATAATATCAGTGAGGAATGTATCAACCTTTCCCTTGATATCTGCTTGGAGGCCGCAAGGCTTTATGATGAAAAGGGCGGCATTGATGCGTTCAGGGAAGAAGGCAAAAAGAGATTTAAAAGAGGCCATAATAATTAATTTGCACTTGAATTGTAAAAAAGCTGCGGTTTCCTTTCCGCAGCTTTTTCTTTGTAATCATTATATACCGTATGTTTTGGTAATCGAATCTTCAAACAGCGGAATCAGCGGCGGAGAAAATGTAAACAGAATAAAGATTCCGCCCACTGCAAGCAACAGAATAAAGAAAATCACTTCGCTTGCCGCGCTCTTGTATTTCATGTTTTTCATCAGTGTGTAACTGATCAGAAACGCGGCGGCAACTCCGGCAAAAAAGGATAGGATATCTGCTGTCATACTATCGTTTCCGGTTGCGCCGGTGTAGGTATAATGAATAAACAGGATGATCAGCATCCCGCTGATCACGCCGCAGAATTTTGAAAGAAACAGATTGAGTTTTTGCCCTTTCAGTATAAAATATTCCGCCGCTGTCCAGATCAAAAACGGCGTGAAGATCAGTTTTAAGTGTTCCCAAACACTTTCATTTACCGGGCAGAAAATCCCTACGATCACATTTTCGCCGCTCCATTCATAGAAAAAATGTGAAAGCGTGCCCAGTATGCAGCAAAATGCAAATCCAAACAGTTCCGTTTTAAATAATTTGTTTTTCATTTGATCACCGTAAATATTTTATGCGTGATTATTTAAAATTATATGTGGGTTTGTGGTTGACAATTCTGTTATTTTTTGTTATATTATTAAAGCACCTAATCGGTGTTGAACTTGACAGTGTGTGTTATAGTTACAGTTTTGCAGATGTACTCAAGCTGGTGACGAGGCGCCCCTGCTAAGGGCGTAGGGTGGGCAACCGCCGCGAGAGTTCGAATCTCTCCATCTGCGCCAAAAAAAGAACAAGCACTTTTGTGCTTGTTCTTTTTTAATACAAAGAGATTCGAAAAGGGCAATGCGAAGCATAGAAACAGTCCTGTGGACTGTTTTGGTGCCCGGGTGCGTGCCGCCGAGCGCGGAAGCGAGGCGGGCGAATCTCTCCATCTGCGCCAAAATAAGCCATCACATAAGTGGTGGCTTATTTTTTTTGAAAAAAGTTTGAGTTGCGCAAAGCGTTTGATATTCGTACCGTTCGTCAGGCTGAGGATGGCAGCGTTGCCAAGGTTGCCGCTTATCTCAGAAAACAGTATGACAGCAGTTATAAAATTCAGGCTGCTCAGACATCAAATCTTCTTTCCTATTATGTATATTTATTCTGTTCGGGCAGATAATAAACAAAATGCTGTTGGAGTGATTTGATTTGATCTCGCTGTGGGAAGATACAACCAAAATGCCGTCTTTTCCTAAACTGGATCAGGATATCAAAACGGATGTTTTGATCATTGGCGGAGGTATGGCGGGTGTTTTGTGCGCGTATATGCTGAATGCCGCCGGTGTGGATTATGTCCTTGCAGAGGCGGAGTCTGTAGGTATGGGTATCACGAAAAACACAACCGCAAAAATAACGGCGCAGCACGGGCTGATCTATAAAAAATTGATCAAAGAATTCGGCATTCAAAAGGCAAAGCAGTATCTGGATTTGAATCTTCGCGCCGTGGAAACATTCAGAACATTATGTGAAGATACGGATTGCGGTTTTGAAAACCGAAATGCTTATGTTTATTCGGTCAGCAGCAGGGAAGAGATCGTGGAAGAGATAAACGCCTTAAAACAGCTTGGCTACAGCGCGGATTTTATCAGCAATACGCCTTTGCCGTTTGCCGTTTCCGGAGCAGTTCGCTTTAAAGATCAGGCGCAGTTTTCACCTCTTGAATTTATTTCAAAACTATCTAAGGGGCTTACTATTTATGAACATACTAAGATCACGCAGTTGATCGGCACAAAAGCGCTGACTTACGGCGGAACGATTGATGCGAAAAAAATTATCGTTGCAACGCATTTTCCTTTTATCAATAAGCACGGCGCTTATTTCATGAAAATGTATCAGCAGCGTTCCTATGTGATCGCGGTAGAAAATGCGCAGAATGTCGGCGGCATGTATATCAACGCTGCAGAAGGCGGCCTTTCTTTCCGCAACTGCAAAGATCTGCTTTTTATCGGCGGGGCAGAACACCGAACCGGCAAGCAATCCACCGCCTGGAATGAACTTCGTGATTTTGCCAGAAAAAATTATCCCGGCTCCAATGAAAAATATCATTGGGCAACGCAGGACTGTATGACCCTTGACGGCGCGCCGTATATCGGCAACTATTCTTCCGCAACGCCGGATATGTACGTTGCAACCGGTTTTAATAAATGGGGGATGACGTCTGCAATGGTTGCGGCTCAGATTCTTTGTGATCTGATAACGGGGCGGAAAAAAGATTCGTTTAACGTATTTTCTCCGTCCAGAACGATTCTTCGCCCGCAGCTTGCCGTCAATGCGTTTGAGGCTGTTGTCCATCTTGTAAATTTTAAACCGAAACGCTGTCCGCATCTTGGCTGCGCTTTAAATTGGAATCCGTATGAACGCTCCTGGGACTGCCCTTGCCACGGTTCTCGTTTTGATGCAACCGGTAAACTCATAGATAATCCGGCAACCGGGGACAAAAAAATTTGACTTTCTTTCTGCCTTGACGAACAAGTCTGTTCATGTTAAGATTTATCTGAGCATTTTTATTTAATATGATTTTTTTAGATTATGAACAGATTTACTCCATTTATAAAACAGTTGAAACGATTTTTGCTGTAGAAGTTTTCGGAGGAAAACAATGATCTTATATTTTTCAGGAACGGGAAACAGCCGTTTTGCCGCTGAAGTGATTGAAAACAGAATCCATGACACGTGCATCAACGCGTTTGATTATATCAAAAACGGCAGAAAAGGCGATTTTCATTCCGCCGCTGCATATGTTTTTGTCAGCCCTACATATTCGTGGAGATTACCTCGGCTGTTTGAAAAATTCTTAAAAAGCAGTCGCTTTTCAGGCTGCAAAAAGGCATATTTTGTGATGACCTGCGGCAGTGAAATCGGCAATTCCGAACCCTATTTAAAAAAACTGTGCAGTGCATGCGGCTTTGAATTTATGGGTGTTCAGCAGGTAATCATGCCGGAAAACTATATAGCCATGTTTTCCGTTCCGGATAAACAGACGGCGGACGGGATCATCAGAAACGCCGTGCCGTCTTTGGCGCACGCAGCAGAGCTGATCCTGCAGATGCAGCCGTTTGACGCGCATAAAGTTTCACTTGCGGACAGAGTAAAAAGCGGCTTTGTGAATAATCTTTTTTATAAATTCATCGTTTCCGCCCGGGATTTTAAGGTGAAAGAAAATTGCATTGCCTGCGGCAAATGTGTGTCTGCCTGCCCTTTGAACAATATAAAAATAAATGATTCAAAGCCGGTTTGGGGCAACGATTGCACACATTGTATGGCGTGCATCAGTCTGTGTCCCGTGCGCGCCATTGAGTACGGCAGTGCGTCGCAAAACCGTAACCGCTTTTATAACACATATCATCCCAACGATATGGTAAAATAATCACTGATAAAAAGAGCACCCGAAACCCAAGGGCTTCAGGTGCTCTTTTTCTGTTGCTAATCTTCTATTGCGGCAGATGCAGTGTTTGCCGCTTTTATTTTTTGGTAGGTTTCCTTGCTGAATTTCGGCTTTCTGTCATAGGTAAACAGCCCGTTTTGCTCCTGTTCCACATCATATAACTGCGTGTAGCAAAAGCCAAGTATTTTAGGGTTTTCCGTAATTGCCGATGTCAGACCGGCATACCGCTCGGCAAATTCTTCCTGTGTGCGTACATCTTCGCCGTATCCCCATGATTTTATGCTCGTGTCCGCCTCCCATTTTATGCCGCCGTATTCGCTTAGGAATACCGGCTCTCCGCCGTATTTCTGTCTGCCGGGGTTGTCGTTCAAAACATGCTCATACAATACGCCGTCTTTCAGCCGGTCATAAGATTTTTTAAATTCATCGGGTCGGAAACGGTAATCGTGCACATCATAAATATCTGTTTTAACGTGAAAATTGCCGCTCGTGTCAATACAGGGACGTGTGGTATCGGCAAGTTTTGTTATTTCGTAAACGGTTTTGATCAGTTCGTCCTTTTGCCTTCTGCCGCGGTAATTCCACGTTTCGTTAAACGGGCACCAGCCAATGACAGACGGGTGATTAAAATCTCGTTTTACTGCCTCCAGCCACTGCGGCAGAAACTCAGCCAGCGCGTTCGGGTTGGAATAATCCAGCCCCCAGCTTGCGTATTCGCCCCAAACGATATAGCCGTATAGGTCACAAAAATACAGAAAACGCGGGTCAAAAACCTTTTGGTGCAGTCTGGCGCCGTTAAAGCCTAAGGAGAGGGAAAGTTCAATATCCCGTTTCAGTTCCTCGTCATTTTGCGCTGTGTAGACGCCTTTTCTGTAATAGCCCTGATCAAGCACAAGCCGTTGAAACACGCATTTTTCGTTCATCAAAAATCGTGTTCCGTCCAGCCGCACGTTTCTCAGTCCGAAATAACTGAATACCACATCTTCTCCGAATGTGAATACAAGGTGATAAAGGTTTCCGTTTCCGCATTCCCAAAGATGTTTCTCGCAAAGCGGCAGGCTTGCAAAAATATTTCCTGCCGCGCCGCTGATCGTTGCGCTGCCAACTTCTTTGCCGTCGTAAAATGCCTGAATACAGAGGTTGGCTTTGCCGCTGAGTTCAAAGGAAATATCCGCTTTGCCGTTTTCGGCATCCGGATAGATCTGGAAATTCTGAATATGCGCTTTTGGCATGAATTCCAGATATACGTTTCCCCATATGCCGGTTGTGCGCGTGTAACTGCATGCGTAACTTTTTTTGCGGTCGCTCTGCTTTCCGGCAGGAACAAGCGGGTCTTTCACATTGTCCTCGCAAAGAATAAAGATTTCATTTTCGCCCTCTCGGATCAGTTCGGTAATGTCAAACCGGAAAGAAGTGTAGCCGCCTTTGTGGCGCCCCGCCGTTTTTCCGTTTATCAGAACGGTTGTCAGATAATCCGCGGCGCCGATGTTCAGAAAAACAAGATCTTTTTTCGTATGTATATTGATTTGTTTTCTGTACCAAACGGCGTTCACAAAATTCGTGTAACCGATTCCGGAAAGTTCGCTTTCCAAGCAAAACGGAACGTTGATTTTATGGGTGTATTCTGCTTTTTTATATATCTTTTTTGCGGCAGTATCCTCTTTGGAAAATTTAAAGCCCGCCTTTGCTTTTTTGAAACCGAAATCCCATTGCCCGTTTAGGCTCTGCCAGTTTTTTCGCGCAAACTGCGGATTCGGGTGGTCTGTAAACAGTTCCATAGCAGCCTCCGTTTTATAATTCTGATTTCATTATATATCGAAAAATACTTGCGGTCAAACCTTTTTATCATTCATTTAACATGATAATTTTATTGAAATTTCATTGTGTATATTGTAAAATGAGTATGTATTTTAGAACAGCGGGTGAGAAATGTGAAAGAACGCAAACTCAGCGGCTTCGAAACGCTCGGAATTGAACTTGGATCAACAAGAATCAAAGCGGTTTTGATCGATGAAAACTGCCGGCCGATCGCGTCCGGAGCACACAACTGGGAAAACAAACTGGAAAACAGTTACTGGTCATACAGTTTGGATGACGTCTGGCAGGGGCTTCGGTCAGCGTATACGGATCTGAATCATGACGTGTGCAAAACATACGGAGAGAAGATACATACCCTTTCTGCCATCGGCTTTTCCGCTATGATGCATGGTTATTTGGCGTTTGATCAAAGCGGCGGGCAGCTTGCGGAATTCAGAACGTGGAGAAACACAACCACAGCGCAGGCGGCGGAAAAATTAACGCGGCTTTTCGGATTCAATATTCCGCAACGCTGGAGTATTGCCCATCTTTATCAGGCGGTTTTAAACGGTGAGGCGCATGTTCGGAATATTGCGCACATCACAACGCTTGCAGGTTATGTGCACTATATGCTCACAGGCGTAAATGCCGTGGGGATCGGCGAAGCCTCCGGCATGTTCCCGATAGACAGCGCCAGCCTGGATTATGACGAAAAGATGCTGGCTGCATTTTCCGCTTTGCCGGAAATTAAAAAGTATTCTTGGAATATAAAAGATATCCTTCCAAAAGTGCTTACGGCAGGCGAGCAGGCAGGCCGCCTGACTCAACAGGGCGCCGCGCTTCTGGATGAAAGCGGCATGCTGCAGCCGGGCGCATTGCTCTGCCCGCCGGAGGGTGATGCAGGCACCGGCATGGTGGCAACCAACAGCGTCAGGGAAAAAACAGGCAATGTCTCCGCCGGCACTTCAATCTTTTCCATGGTTGTTCTGCAAAAACCGCTTTCCGAGGTGCATGAAGAGATTGATTTGGTCACAACGCCGTCCGGCAGACCCGTTGCTATGGTGCATTGCAATAATTGTTGTACGGATCTGGATCATTGGGTCAATCTTTTTTATGAGCTTCTGCAATGCAGCGGGTCGGACCTTACAAAACCTGCCCTTTATGACCTGCTTTATCAGAAAGCGCTGGAGGGCAAACCGGATTGCGGCGGGATCGTCAATTACAATTATTTTTCAGGTGAGCCGGTTGCGCACACCAATCAGGGTGTTCCGCTGATGTTCCGTTCTGCGGATTCCGCATTAACGATTGCTGATTTTTTCCGCGCGCAGATCTATTCCGCACTTTCCACTCTTAAGATCGGTATGGAGATTCTGGAAAAAGAAGGCGTTCAGATCGATTGCATCAACGGCCACGGCGGGCTGTTTAAAACGCCCGTTGTCGGTCAGCGGCTGCTTGCCGGGGCACTGAACACGCCGGTTGCCGTCACCAAAACAGCAGGCGAGGGCGGCGCGTGGGGCATTGCCGTTCTGGCAAAGTACGCGGCGGACACAAAAGGCTGTTCTTTGGAAGATTATTTGGATCGGTATGTTTTCGCAACGGACGAAAGCACTGTGGAGCAGCCGGTTCAGAGTGATGTGGATGGCTTTAACGAATATATGAAAAAGTATAAAAAAGGGCTTGCCGCGGAGATTGCGGCAGCCGGAATCAAATTTTAAACGGATTGGAGAGTTTTTTATGGCAGTTCAAGAGTATGAGTTTTGGTTTGTGGTGGGCACACAGTTCCTTTACGGAGAGGATATTTTTGAAACGATCAACTCCCATGCCGGGGAGATGTGCGCCGAGTGGAGCAAAAAGATGCCCTGCCGCATCGTTGCAAAGCCTTGCGTGAAAACTTCAAAGGAGATTCTGGATCTGTTCCGCGCGGCGAATGCGGATGACCGCTGTGCCGGCGTGATCACGTGGATGCATACGTTTTCGCCGTCCAAAGCATGGATCGCAGGCTTCAATGCGCTTCAAAAGCCGTATCTTCATGTCAATACGCAGTATAACCGCGATATCCCATGGCAGGATATCGATATGGATTTTATGAATCTGAACCAGTCTGCCCATGGAGACAGGGAACACGGTTATATCGCTGCCAGAATGCGGCTCAGAAGAAAAGTGATTGCGGGCTATTGGAAAGACGAAACGTTTCAAAAGAAAATGGAAACGTGGATCAGAGCCGCAGTCGGCGCTGCGGAAAGCAAAAAGGTGCATGTTCTTCGTATATCGGATAATATGCGCAACGTAGCCGTAACGGACGGCGATAAGGTTGAGGCGCAGATCAAACTCGGCTGGCAGGTAGACCACTACGGCGTCGGCGATATCATCCGGGAAGTGGAAGCCGTTACCGAGGAGGAGATCGACGCCCAGATGGCGGAATATGAAAAGCATTATATCATGGATACGGAAAATATTGAGGCCGTTCGCTATCAGGCACGTGAGGAAGTAGCCATCAAAAAATTTATGGACCGCTATGCTTTCAACGCTTTCCATACAAATTTTGAGGATCTGCAGGGTCTTCGCCAGCTGCCCGGTCTTGCCGCGCAGGATCTCATGCGGCAGGGCTATGGTTTTGGCGCGGAGGGAGACTGGAAAGTCGCCGCGCTGCTGCGTGTGATGACCTCTATGGCAGAGGGCCTTGACGGCGGTACCGTCTTTATGGAAGATTATACATATCATTTTGAACCGGGCAACGAGATGCTTTTGGGTTCTCACATGCTGGAAGTCAGCCCGCAGTGCGCCGCGGAAACGCCGAAGATTCAGGTGCACCCCCTTGGTATCGGAGACAGGGAAGACCCGGCGCGCCTTGTGTTTAAGGCTAAAACGGGCAAGGGAATCGTGGTTACCCTTGTGGATATGGGCGACAGATTACGAATGATCTGCAACGATGTGGAATGCAAAGAGCAGGTAAATGATATGCCGAAACTGCCGGTAGCAGGCGTTTTGTGGAAACCGCTGCCGAATCTTCAGACTTCCGCCGAAGCGTGGATCTATGCCGGCGGCGCGCATCACAGCGTTCTTTCCTACAGCCTTACCGCGGAAAATATGCGTGATTTTGCCAATATTATGGGAATCGAATTTATCCATATCGGCAACGAAACGGAGATAAACGAATTTAAAAAAGAGCTTTTCTATAACGATATTGCGTATAAGCTCGGAATGTAAGGTGCACCATGCTTGAAGAATTAAAAGAAAAAGTTTTCAGGGCAAATTTAAAACTGGTTGAATACGGGCTTGTTGTTCTCACCTGGGGAAATGTTTCAGAAATTGACAGAGATAAAGGTCTGTTTGTTATCAAACCATCCGGCGTTCCGTATGAAAAAATGACCGCGGAGGATATGGTGGTTATGGATCTAAACGGAAACCGGGTGGAGGGCAGGCTGAATCCTTCATCAGACACGCCCACGCATCTGGAACTTTACAAACATTTCCCGGATATCGGCGGTATCGTGCATACCCACTCAAACTGGGCGTGTTCCTGGGCGCAGGCAGGGCGGGATGTTCCCGCCTACGGCACCACCCATGCGGATTTTGCCAACGGCGCCGTACCGTGCGCAAGGGGGCTTACCCAAGAAGAAGTAGAGTCCGCCTATGAGCAAAATACAGGTAAAGTCATTATAGAGGAGTTCGGCAAGCGGGGCATATCTGCAAAGGAGATTCCCGCCGTGCTTGTTCACCGCCACGGTCCGTTTACTTGGGGCAGCGATGCGTTCAAGGCAGTGGAAAATGCGCTGATCCTTGAAGAGGTGTGCAAAATGGCGTCGCGAACGGAGCAGATTGCCGCCATGGATCCCGCTTCCAATATTGGGATAGAACAGTATCTTTTGGATAAACACTATCAGCGCAAACACGGCAAAAACGCGTATTACGGTCAGTCTAAGTGATCTGCGATCTGTAAAGAATTTGCTTTAATTTTTTATAAAAAAACTCCGCCGGATTTCCGGCGGAGTTGCTTTTTTGTAATTACTTTTGATTTCAGAGAATTATCTCTTCAGATCATCCCATGCAACGCCGTTGATGTGGAAGATCTCATCAAAGTCATATTTATTGTTTTCATCTTTTCTGTGGCTCGGATACCATACCTGTGCAAAGAACGGATTTGTTTTTGCAATGGAATCATAATCCCATGCCTTTTGCGGAATATAGCATTCGGGGCACCAGTGACCGCCAAGCAGAATGAGCGCCGGGCTGGCTTCAAATTCAGCGCCGCAGTGGCCGCATTTCCATTTCAGTTTGGTAGCCATATCGCCTTTGGTCATGGAGTCAGACAGGCATTCGCCGCCTCTGAACTTCGCAGCCTGTTTCATATCTTCGATGTCAAGCTCGGATTCCGGCTTGCTTTCATCATAACCATGGTCAAGCTTGTATTTCTCAGCCGCGCTGTTGTCTTTGTCAAACTGCATGATCTTGAAGTCTTCCCACTTGGATGGGATCTTCTTGTATTCTTCCATAGAGCCGTAGTAAGCGCTCATACGGTTATGATCGTTTGTTTTAACCCAGTCCAGCGTACCGAATCCGGGAGTCTCTGCAATTTTCTTCATAAACGGTTTTGCGCAGGCAGCAACCAGACCCTTCGGAAGATATCTCGGAATCTTGAAGTAGAATTCAACGTGGTCCGCAAGGCGGTTGAAATAATCCTGAATCGGAAGATTCTCTCTGAAGTGCAGGAAATCTTCCAGTTTATCGCCGTCAGCATAGAACTGGCCGTGGAAGTTCTTGGTAATGAACCAGTTGGGGTCAAACAGTTTCTCCGGGCCGGCAAGGCCAAGCGTGCCGAGAAGCAGGCATTCAAACTCATAGTTGGAAATTCTGTATTCTTTACCGGAGCCGATGTTGAAGAAGTGGTTCCAGAAGTCCTTGCCTAGGTGGCCGGCAGTGTCTTCCGTAACCAGATTGCACATCAGTCTGCCGGAATCCTCAACCGTGCACCATTCCAGCACGCCGTTGATCGGAACATGGAACATGATCGGATCCATATTCTTAAGAATGTTGGGGTAAAGAATACCGCTCTGGCGCATAACTACCCAGTTTTTGATACCGCTTTCAACGAAAGTGCGCTCTGCAACCGTTTTGGAAACCGCGTAATGGTCGTAAATGGAGATCTTGATCGGATCGCCGCAGCGGCCCCAGTGGATCGGATAGTTACGGCCGCCGGTCTCAGCAACGGTGCCTATGTAACAAACTTTGATATCATCTTTGTTCGGCTGGGCAAGAACGGCTTTGCATATATTCTGCGCGGCGCCGATATTTGTTTTCTGTGTTCTGTAAGGCTTCCAGTCCGCAGCAGGGGATACCATGCCGCCAACGTGCAGCACATAATCAGAGCCGGTAACGCCCTCAAGAATCGCATCGTATTCCAGGAGATCGCCCCAGATTACTTTTAAGTTCGGCTTGGAAAGCAGCGGCTGTAAAAGCTCTTCATTTTTTTTGCTTTTTCTTGCAAGCATTTTAATATTGATCTGATCGGGCTTTTTCAGCATTTCCTGAACGGCTGCCCAACCCATATTACCGGTACCGCCGGTAATAAACACGGTTTTCTTTGCCATTTGATTTCCTCCTTAAGAAAAGTGCAAATTTAACATTTCATATTATAAACTATTTCTAAACAAATTACAACACAATCAATAAAAAATCTTTATAATTTGTTTATATTTTTTGTAATTTAACTTTTTTAAGCGCGCAAGAAAATATTGTTGACTTTTGCCGCTTGTTGCTGTATTATATTTGTTACACACATCATATTAAATATGTCTTATCAAGAGTGGGGTAGGGACGGGCCCGTTGATACCACAGCAACCTGCATTCGCAAGGTGCTAAATCCCGCGGATTTTCCGAGTGATGAGCAATTCGGCGCACTCATTCGGGTGCGCTGTTTTTTGTATAGGCTTGATAGGGCTTGCAGGAGGATAAATTTTATGTCTAAAACATTATTTACAAGCGAATCCGTTACAAAAGGCCATCCGGATAAGATCTGTGATCGCATTTCGGATGCGATTCTGGATGCAATGCTTGCACAGGATCCGCAAAGCCGTGTTGCTTGCGAAACATTCTGCACAACCGGTCAGGTTCATGTTATGGGGGAGATCACTTCAAACGCGCAGGTGGATATTCCCGCTATCATCAGAAAAACCGTCTGCGAAATCGGCTATGACAGCGGTGAAAAAGGCTTTGACGGCAATACTTGCGGCGTTTGCGTATCGCTCGATAAGCAAAGCCCGGATATCGCCCTCGGCGTAGACAGATCTTTTGAACTGAAGCATGATGAGGAAGATCAGTATAACCTGAACGGAGCAGGGGATCAGGGCATGATGTTCGGCTATGCCTGCAACGAAACAAAGGAACTGATGCCGATGCCGATCAGCTTGGCGCACAAACTTGCCGTAAAGCTTACCGAAGTTCGTGAAAGCGGCGAACTGCCGTATCTTTATCCTGACGGAAAAACGCAGGTTACTGTTGAATATGAGGACGGCAAGCCGGTCAAGGTTACCACCGTTGTTGTTTCCAGCCAGCACAGCGCCGATGTTGCTCTGGAAACTTTAAGAAACGATATAATTGAAAAGGTGATCAAAACCACCGTCCCTGCTGAACTTATGGATGCGGATACTGTGTTCTTTGTAAACCCGACCGGCAGATTTGTTGTCGGCGGCCCGCAGGGAGACAGTGGCCTTACCGGCAGAAAGATCATTGTGGATACATACGGCGGCTACGCGCGCCACGGCGGCGGCGCGTTCAGCGGTAAAGATCCTACGAAAGTAGACCGCAGCGCGGCTTACGCAGCCAGATGGGTGGCGAAGAATATTGTTGCGGCAGGTCTTGCCGATAAATGCGAGATCCAGCTTGCTTACGCGATCGGCGTTGCAAAGCCTGTTTCCGTTATGGTGGATACGTTCGGCACCGGCAAAAAATCAGACGAGGAGATTGCAGAGATAGTTAATAAAGTATTTGACCTGCGCCCGTCCGCGATTATAGACAGGCTTGATCTCAGAAAGCCGATCTATGAGCCGCTTTCCGCCTACGGCCATATGGGCAGGGAGGATCTTGGCGTCTCCTGGGAAAAGACGGATATGGTAAACGAAATAAAAAAATATATGTAATATAATTTCCAAAGCAATTTGAATGCCCTGCGGTTACAAGCCGCAGGGCATTTTTGTATGAATCAGTAGTTTTCAAGAAAGGTGTGTGCAACGCCGTGCGATTTATAGCCCGGCATGGTATCAAGGCACACGGCATGAATACTTTTGAAAATGCTGTTTTCAATATTCGGGTTCGTCTTTTTCAGGTCTTTGATCAGGTCTTTGATCTCCTGGCGTTTGCTCATCAGGTTTTCATTGCCGTTGTTTTGATATTGCTCCGTAAACCGGCAGGCGCACTGAATAAATGCAAGGCCGTTGTATCTGCACCAGGCTTTTATGGAATCTTCGTGCACGCAATACATCGGGCGGATCAGTTCCATGCCGGCAAAATTCGTGCTGTGCAGTTTCGGCAGCATCGCCTGTAACTGAGAGCCGTAAAACATACCGATCAGCGTTGTTTCAATCACATCGCTGAAATGGTGCCCAAGCGCAATTTTATTGCAGCCGAGTTCCTGCGCCTTCGCATACAGGTGGCCGCGCCGCATTCTGGCGCAAAGGTAGCATGGGTTTCCGCCCGCGTTGTTAGCAACGTCAAATATATTGCTTTCGAAAACGGTGATCGGTATATGCAAAAGCGCCGCGTTATCCTCAATCCTGCGCCGGTTTTCCTCGTTATATCCAGGGTCCATCACCAGAAAAACAAGTTCAAATGGGATCTCGCTGTGCTTTTGCAGATGCTGCATCAGTTTTGCCATCAGCATGGAATCCTTGCCGCCCGAAATGCAGACGGCAATTTTATCCTTTTCCTGTATCAGTTCATATTGCTTTACCGCCCTTATAAAAGGATTCCATATCTCTTTGCGAAATCTTTTTATAATGCTTCTTTCAATCAGCTGATACGGTTCCAGTTCTCTTGGCATCAATAGGTTTCCTCTTTCAGTTCAAGCAGTTCTTTTTCGGTTACGTAAGCGGAAAGCGCGCCGACTTCGGTAACGGCTTTGCCGCCGGTAATATTGCCGAATTCTATGCAGTCCTTAAGCGGTCTGTCATAAAACAGCCCGTAGCACAGCCCGGCAAGAAACGCGTCTCCCGCGCCTGTGCTGTCTTTGTTTTTGAATTTTTCCACGCTTTTTACAAAGAAAAGATCCTCGCCGTCTATGCCGATGCATCCGTCTTTGTCCACCTTAACGATCACCTTTTGAAAATATTTTTTCAGTGCATAAGCGGCGTCTTTTTCGTTTGCCGCGCCGGTGATGCGCAGCGCCTCTTTGCGGTTTGGCGTATAGATATCGGCGGTTTCAAGCAGATCGGCGTATTTTGCCGCGCTCATCTCTTCATCCCATCCCATATCCAGCACCATGATCGTGCCTTCTGCTTTCAGTTTTTTATATACGTCAATAAATCCGCCGGGCTGCATCAGGCAGATCTTTGCGCCGTGCGCCATAGCATAAAATGTTTCTTTTGCCTTTTCGCTCGGTTCAATGCTGCCTTTTCCGTATGTAATAAAACTTCTGTCGTCTTTCAGAATGATGGCGGAGGTAATATTCAAAGGAATCTGATCCCCATCGTAAAGGTTCATCGGTTCCACGTGATTTTTTCTGTACTCCCTTGCGGCAAAATCGGAAAACATATCGTTTCCAAGCTCAGTTGCAATCTTTGCTTCAATGCCGAGTCTGCCGATGTTGATCAGTGTTGCTGGCAGACCGCCGCCAAGCTGGCAGGAAAATCGGTCAGTATAAATCTCCTCGCCCACATCCGGTATTTTCGGCATGTTTTCATATAGCAGGTCAACATTGGTTGCGCCTGCGCCGGCAATAAACGCCATTAGTTCCACTCTCCTATATAGTCTTTATTGTGCTCCAGATATTTATCCGTAAGCGCTTTTGCAAGGCTGTAACTGTTTACCAGCGGATGCAGGGTCAAAGCCTCTATCGCTTTTTCACGTGATTTGTTTCGGATCGCCTCGCTTGCCAGGCGTTCATAGTTTTTCACACGCCGGATCAATTCAAGGTTCTGTTCGTCCACCTTGCCAAAACGGTGGGGTACTGCGCCGTTTTTATCAATATCGCAGGTGATCTCCACAACGTCATCCTCGAGCAGTCCTTCTATCGCGCCGCCGTTCGGCACGCAAAGAATCATGCTGCTTGTTTTGCCGCTCAGCGCGATCTCAATAAATTTCAGCGCAACACCGGCGTAGCCGCCGTCATCTTTACCGAACATGTCAAATTTCCAAGGCTCTTTGCGTTTGATGCCGGTCTCGCTTGCCATATAGTTGTTTTCACGTTCCCCATACCAGTGTTCAAAGATTTTCAGCGCCGTTTCAAAATTGTTTTCAATGTCTATCTTTTCCAGTTCCGCCGTCATATGTTTGTTGATCTCGGCAATCTGCTCGCCGCGCGTTTTTTCTGCTTTCAAAATGTTGGCAAGCGCCTTTTCCCGATAATAAAAATAGTATAGATATTCATTTAATACGGCGTTCCTGTTTTTCAGCAGGTCTTTTTCAAAATATCGCAGGTCCGTCTTTTCATACGCCTCGTCATTTTCAATGATTTCGTTCATCATCTCTTTACCGCCGATCTTTATGGAGGTAAAGTAAGAAAGGTGGTTCAGACCGTAGATCTCACCCTCGGCGCTGCCTTCCTTTGCACCGTAAAGTTTTTCAAAACTGCGCAGCATACCGCTCGGCGCGTCGCAGATACCATATGTAAAGTCATATCCCATGTCACGCAGCGTTTGAGAAACTACGCCGGCAGGATTTGTAAAGTTAAATACTTTACAGCCTTTTTTCGCATGCTTTTTGATCAGTTCGCAGTATTCGGCAAGCGCGCTGATGCTCCGCATGGCAAAGGAAATGCCGGCAGCGCCGGTTGTTTCCTGCCCCAAAACGCCCATATTTAGCGCGATCCGTTCGTCCTTTACACGCATATCGTCGCCGCCCACGCGGATGGTGGTGATCACGTAATCCGCGTCTTTTACCGCGTATTCTGCGTCTGTTGTGATCTCAAAATTAAGCGGGGGGCATATAAGTCCGGCTGTCTTTTTCGCCATAACGCCGTAAATATTCAGCTTTTTCTCGTCATTATCCATAAAAACGAGCCGGTCGATCTTTAATTCCTCTGCGCGGGAGGCTATGCTCTTCGCCAAAAAAATACTCCGCACGCCACCGCCGCCGATTACCGCTATTTTCATTGCAAAATCCCCCATATTCAGTATTTCCAACAGGATTTCATTAAAAGTTTAATGAAATTCATAATTTCATTAATGATTAAAGATAGTTTAATAAAATAGATTATTTGATTCAATATAATTATTTAGTTTGTAACAATTTTGTAATTGACTTGCCGTGCCGATTCATATATAATGTTTAAAACGAAAGGTGCGGTTTTATGAGAACTCTTATTAAAAACGCCTTGGTTTACACAGGCAATATTTTTAAAAAATCAGATGTTTTAATTGAAGATTCCGTAATTCACAGCCTTGGTGTTTCCATTCCTGCAAATGGTGTTGATCGTGTTTTTGATTTTCATTTCAAATACTTTTTAATTCCGGGTTTAGTTGATGTTCATGTTCATCTTCGTGAGCCCGGTTTTTCTTATAAAGAGACGATCAAAACCGGCACAAAGGCAGCCGCAAAAGCAGGGTACACCGCAGTCTGCCCGATGCCGAATCTGGATCCCGTGCCGGACTGCCTTGAAAATCTGCAAAAAGAGCTGGATATCATTAAACATGACGCAGTGATTGATGTTTTTCCGTTTGCCTCTATCACAAAGGGCAGAAAAGGCAGGGGAGAATGTGTGGATTTCAGCGCGCTTAAGGATAAAGTGATCGGTTTTTCGGACGACGGTACCGGCGTGCAGGACGAGCCTGTTATGCGAAAAGCAATGGAGGAATGCGCAAAGGCGGGCTCCGTAATTTCCGCACACTGTGAGGTCAACGCGCTGCTGCGCGGCGGCTATATTCATGACGGCCGTTATTGCAGAGCGCACGGTCATAAAGGCATCTGCAGCGAAAGCGAATGGAAAGAGATCGAGCGCGACTGCCGCCTTGCGGAAGAGACGGGATGCCGTTTTCATGTGTGCCATATCTCTACAAAAGAGAGCGTGCAAATCATCCGGGAGGCAAAAGCGCGCGGCGTGAAAGTTACCTGTGAAACAGCACCGCACTATTTAACGCTTTGCGAGGATGACCTTCAGGAGGACGGCTGTTTTAAAATGAATCCGCCGCTCAGATCGGCAGAAGATAAAGCGGCGCTGCTTGCCGGCATAAAAGACGGCACGATCGATGTGATCGCAACGGATCATGCCCCCCACGCCGCCGAAGAAAAAGCAAGAGGGCTTGAAAAGAGCGCCATGGGCATAACCGGGCTTGAGACCGCTTTTCCGGTTCTTTATACCAAACTTGTGAAAACCGGATTTATTCCGCTTGAAAAACTGGTAAATCTTATGGCGGTGCGCCCAAGGGAGATTTTCGGCATAGAGGGCGGCAGGATCGAACCGGGCGCCCCCGCGGATCTTTGCGCATACTGCCTTGATGAGAAATTTACGGTTGATCCGTCCGGCTTTGAAAGCATGGGCAGATCAACGCCTTTTGAAGGCTGGGAACTTTATTCCCAAAATAAACTGACAATGCTGAGAGGAGAGATCGTTTATGAAACCGTTTAACAAAAAAATCGTGCTGGAAAACGGCGCTGAATTTTACGGCTACGGCTTCGGCGCGGATAAGGAAGCGGTCAATGAGATCGTTTTCAATACTTCCATGGTGGGGTATCAGGAGATCATGTCTGACCCGTCTTATACAGACCAAATGGTGTGCATGACCTATCCGCTTATCGGTAACTACGGTATGACGGATGAGGATTATGAAACAAAAGTGCCCACAATGGGCGGCATGATCGTTAGGGAGTATAATGATCTTCCCTCCAATTTCCGCTACACTAAAACGCTTTCGGAAGTGCTGGATGAATACTCCATTCCCGCGATTTCCGGCGTGGATACAAGAAAAATAACCAGAATCATCCGTGATGAGGGCAGCCAGAAAGTGCTGATCACAAATGCGGATACACCACATGAGCAGGCAATGGAAAGGCTTGCCGCCTATGCAATTCCGCACGATATGGTAGCGCGCGTATCCTGCAAAAAGCGCTGGTATTCCCGTACGCCCAATCATAAGTATGACGTGGTTGCCATCGATTGCGGCATCAAACTCAATATCGTCAGAAAACTCAATGAAAAAGGCTGCAACGTTACCGTTGTGCCTTATAACACCTCTGCTGAGGAGATCATGAAGATGCGTCCGGACGGGCTGTTTCTCTCCAACGGGCCCGGAAATCCGGAAGATGTTGTTCCGGTTATCAACGTTGTGAAAGAACTGAAAGGTAAACTGCCGATCTTCGGCATCTGCCTCGGCCACCAGATGATCTCTCTTGCGCTCGGCGCGAAAACCTTTAAAATGAAATTCGGCCACAGGGGCGGAAACCACCCCGTTATGAATCTGCAAACCGGCAAAATAGAGATCACTTCACAAAACCATTCTTATGCCGTGGATGTGGATTCCCTGCAGGGCACGGAATTGAAACTCACCCATAAAAATCTGCTGGATCATACGGCGGAGGGCGTGGAGAGCGCCCAAAACAGGCTGTTCTCCGTTCAGTACCACCCGGAGAGCGCGCCCGGCCCGCAGGACAGCGAATATCTTTTTGATAAATTTATCTCACTGATGAAAAAGGAGGCTGAGTAATATGCCGAAACGCACCGATATACATAAGATCCTTGTGATTGGATCCGGCCCGATCGTAATTGGCCAGGCTGCGGAATTTGACTATTCCGGTACTCAGGCTTGCCTTTCCCTGAAAGAAGAGGGGTATGAGGTCGTTCTCATAAACTCCAACCCCGCTACGATTATGACGGATACCCAGATTGCAGATAAGGTTTATATGGAGCCGCTGACCCTGGAGTATGTTGCCAGAATCATCCGCCATGAGCGCCCGGATGCGATCCTGCCCTCCCTCGGCGGCCAGACCGGTCTGAACCTTGCCGTGCAGCTTGCCAAAAAAGGCGTTTTAAAAGAATGTGATGTGGAGATTCTCGGCACGCGCTTTGAGGCAATCGAAAGAGCGGAGGACAGGGAACTGTTCAAGGAACTCTGTGAAAGCCTCGGCGAGCCGGTCCTTCCGTCCGATATCTGTGATAATCTGGAAGACGGATTAAAAATTGCCAAAGAGATCGGCTATCCGGTTGTTTTGCGCCCTGCGTTTACGCTTGGCGGCACCGGCGGCGGTTTCGCGGACGATGAGGAAGAGTGCCGCCTGATGCTCAAAAACGCGCTTGCGCTCTCTCCCGTGCATCAGGTGCTTGTGGAAAAAAGCATTAAAGGCTATAAAGAGATCGAATATGAAGTGATGCGAGATGCCAACGATACGGCTATCACCATCTGTAATATGGAAAATATTGATCCCGTCGGGATCCATACGGGCGATTCCATTGTGGTATGCCCGTCGCAGACCTTAACCAATAAAGAATACCAGATGCTGCGTGATTCTGCGCTGCGCATTATCCGCGAACTGAAAATCGAGGGCGGCTGCAATGTGCAGTTCGCGCTGGATCCCCATTCGTTCCAGTATTACCTGATCGAAGTCAATCCAAGGGTTTCGCGTTCTTCCGCGCTTGCGTCAAAAGCATCCGGTTATCCGATTGCAAGAGTTTCGGCAAAGATCGCCGTAGGTCTTCATCTGGATGAGATCCCGATTGCGAATACCCCGGCTTCGTTTGAACCTACGCTGGATTATGTTGTAACCAAAATCGCGCGTTTTCCGTTTGATAAGTTCACAGACGCCAACAACAGCCTGAACACCCAGATGAAAGCCACGGGAGAGGTTATGGCAATCGGCAGAACCATTGAGGAGAGCATCCTGAAAGCCGTGCGCTCCCTTGAAACCGGCGTCTGCCATATCTACAATAAAAAGTTTGACGGCTGGTCTGCCGAAAAACTGCTTGATTATATCAAGATCGGCACGGACGACAGATTATACGCCATTGCCCAGCTGATCCGCCTGAACGTGGACCCGGTGCTGATCTATAACGCCACAAAGATAGATATGCTCTTTATTGAGAAGATCAAGAATATTGTTGAGTTTGAAAGTGTGATCAAGCAAAACAAGGGCAGCATTGAAGTGCTGAAAGACGCCAAAAAAATGGGCGTTTCAGATCAATATATCGGCATGTGCTGGGGCATGAGCGAAGGCGACGTGTTCAAACTGCGCAAGGAAAATAAGATCTTCCCGGTTTATAAGATGATCGATACCTGCGCATCGGAATTTGATTCCTATGTTCCGTATTTCTATTCCACGTATGAGGAGGAAAACGAGAGCATTGTTTCAGATAAGAAAAAAATTGTGGTTCTCGGTTCCGGCCCCATCCGAATCGGGCAGGGCGTCGAATTTGATTATTCAACGGTTCACGCCATTTGGTCTATTCGGGATGCCGGCTATGAGGCAATCATCATCAACAACAACCCTGAAACGGTCTCCACGGATTATACCACGTCGGACAAGTTGTATTTTGAGCCGCTTACCGTGGAAGACGTTATGAATGTTATTGAGCTGGAGCATCCGCTCGGTATTGTCGTTTCCCTCGGCGGTCAGACGGCAATCAATCTTGCGCCGCCGCTGGATGCGCTCGGTGTGCCGATCATCGGTACGGATGTTCAGGCGATCGACCGCGCGGAAAACAGGGATTCGTTTGAAAAAGTAATGAATGAGCTCGGTATTCCGCAGCCGAAAGGTCTTGCCGTTACAGATATTGAGGAGGGCGTTCGTGTTGCCGAAAGAATCGGATATCCCGTTCTGGTGCGCCCCTCATTCGTGCTCGGCGGCAGAGCCATGCAGATTGTTGCCAATGAGGAGAGTTTGCGCCATTATCTGCAAACAGCCGTTGAGATCAATACGGAGCAGCCTGTTTTGGTGGATAAATATATTATGGGCAAGGAACTGGAAGTGGACGCCATCTGCGATGGTAAAGACGTGTTTATTCCCGGCATCATGGAGCACGTGGAAAGAACCGGCGTGCACAGCGGCGACTCTATATCCATCTATCCCACTTTCTCCGTCTCTCAGGCAGTAAAAGATAAGATTATTGATTATACTGTAAAACTCGGAAAGGCTATCAACATCGTCGGCCTTTATAACATCCAGTTTATTGCGGATTCGAACGATGATGTTTACGTTATAGAAGTGAATCCGCGTTCCTCCAGAACGGTGCCGTTCCTTTCCAAGGCAACCTCCATTCCGATGGCGGATATCGCCACCAGGGTGATCCTCGGCCACAGCCTGAAAGACCAGGGCATTACTGAGGTATACCCTGCAGAAAAGAAACGCTGGTATGTAAAGGCGCCTGCGTTCTCTTTCTCCAAACTGAAGGGCATGGATACGTATCTTTCGCCTGAAATGAAATCAACCGGCGAGGCGATCGGTTATGATAAATCTCTGACCCGCGCCCTCTATAAAGCCATTCAGGCAAGCGGCATGAATGTTTCCAATTACGGCACGGTGCTTGTTACCATAGCGGATAATGATAAGGAAGCCGCGCTTCCGCTTATCAAGCGTTTTTATGACCTCGGCTTTAATATTGAGGCAACGGAGGGCACGGCGAAGTTCCTGAAGAAACACGGTATTCGCACACGTGTGCGCGCCAAACTTACGGAGGATGACAGCGATGAGATCCTTAAGGCGCTGCGGCAGGGGCATATCTCCTATGTGATCAACACCATAGATATCAGCCATGGGGACAGCCATTCGGACGGTTCAGAGATCCGCCGCGCGGCTGTTGAAAACAATGTTACAATGTTTACGTCTCTGGATACGGTCAAAGTTCTGCTCGATGTGCTGGAGGAGATCACACTTGGCGTATCCACGATAGACGCGGAGTAAACGGCTATGTATAAAAACAGTGCTTATAAAATCTTGTCAAACATACCGCTTACCGCGGATGTGTATGAAATGCGGCTGGAGGGCGATACGCAGTATCTTACTGCGCCCGGTCAGTTCATCAATATCAAACTGAACGGCAGATTCCTTCGCCGCCCCATATCGGTCTGCGATTATAGTGAAAACGAGATCGTGATCATTTATAAAGTTGTTGGCGGCGGAACTGCGCAGATGGCAGGTCTTGCAGCCGGTGAAACGCTGGACTGCCTGACCGGTCTCGGAAACGGCTACGATATCTCAAAGTCGAAAAAACCGCTCGTGATCGGCGGCGGTGTGGGTGTGCCTCCTCTTTATCATCTTACGAAATGCCTTTTAAAGGACGGGCAGAGCCCCACGGTTGTGCTCGGTTTCAATAAGAAAGAAGAGAGCTTTTATGAAGAGGAGTTCAAGGCGCTCGGCGTTCCGGTCATTATTGCCACGGCAGACGGCTCTTACGGCGTAAAAGGCTTTGTAACGGATGCTATGCCGCAAGATTATGATTATTTTTACACCTGCGGTCCCATGCCTATGTTTAAGGCAATCGAAAGTAAAGTTCAAACTTCCGGGCAGTACAGTTTTGAGGAGCGTATGGGCTGCGGTTTCGGCGCGTGCATGGGCTGCTCGTGCAAAACAAAGTACGGCAGCAAACGCATCTGCAAGGACGGCCCCGTCCTTTACAGGGAGGAGATAATATGGTAGATCTTTCCGTTGATCTTTGCGGCATGCATATGGAGAATCCCGTTGTGCCCGCCAGCGGCACGTTTGGGTTCGGCAAAGAATTTAAGGATTTTTATGATATCAATATGCTCGGCTCGTTTTCCTTTAAGGGCACAACAAAAGAGCCGCGTTTCGGCAATCCCACGCCGCGTATCGCGGAATGCACAGAGGGCATGATCAATGCCGTTGGCCTGCAAAACCCCGGCGTTCATCATGTGATCGAGCATGAACTGCCGGAAATGAAGCAGTATTTTCACAAGAAAGTGATTGCCAATGTCAGCGGCTTTTCGGTAGAGGAGTATGCCTACACCTGCGCTCTGCTGGATCAGGAGGAGCAGGTCGGTATTCTGGAAGTCAATGTCAGCTGCCCGAATGTACACGGCGGCGGTATGAGCTTCGGCACGGATCCGCAGTGCGCAGCAGAGGTAACTAAGACTGTGAAAGCGGTCACCTCCAAACCGGTATTTATTAAACTTTCCCCGAATGTTACAGATATTGTTTCCATTGCAAAAGCGTGCGAGGATGCCGGTGCAGACGGCATCTGCCTGATCAATACACTGCTTGGCATGCGGGTGGATATCAAAAGAAGATCTGCTGTGATCGCAAACAAAATGGGCGGCTTTTCCGGCAGAGCGGTCTTTCCCGTTGCCGTCAGAATGGTGTATCAGGTTGCAAAGGCGTGCCGGATCCCGGTCATGGGCTGCGGCGGCGTTGCTTCGGCACAGGATGTTGTGGAAATGATGATGGCAGGCGCAACCGCCGTTCAGGTGGGCGCGGCAAATCTGATTGATCCGTATGTCTGCAAAAAGATCATAGAAGAACTGCCGAAAGTCTGTGAAGACCTCGGCATTGAAAAAATCAGCGATATTATAGGAGTGGTGGATTAATGGGAAAAGATGTAATTATTGCCTGTGATTTCAACAGCAAAAAAGCAACCTTCGATTTTCTGGATCAGTTTACAGAAGAAAAACCGTTTGTAAAGATCGGCATGGAACTTTTTTATGCGGAGGGCCCTTCTATTGTGCGTGATATCAAGGCAAGAGGGCACAAGATCTTTTTGGATCTGAAACTGCATGATATTCCGAACACCGTTAAAAAGGCAATGCGCGTTTTGCGCGATCTGGATGTGGATATGACGAATCTGCACGCTGCCGGCACCATCGAAATGATGAAAGCCGCCATCGAAGGCCTTACCCGTGCGGACGGCACAAGACCGATCCTGATTGCGGTTACCCAGCTGACTTCCACCAGCGAGGAGAGAATGCAGAATGAGCTCCTGATTCAGGCGTCCATCAACGATACGATCGTAAAATATGCGGAAAATGCGAAAACGGCAGGGCTTGACGGCGTTGTCTGCTCTCCGCTCGAATCCGGCATGGTCAAAATTGCCTGCGGCGCGGATTTTCTTACGGTTACGCCCGGCGTTCGGTTTGCAGACGGAGAAGTGGGGGATCAGGTGCGCGTTACAACGCCTGAAAAAGCAAAAGAGATCGGTTCCGATTATATTGTAGTGGGCAGACCCATTACACAGGCAGAGGATCCCGTTGCCGCTTACCGCCGCTGTGTAAAAGAATTTGTCGGCTGAGGGGCTTAAGAAATAACGTTCTGAAAGGAAGGGCATTATGGTAGAGTATAAAAAAGAGTTTATTCAGTTTCTTGAAAACGCCGGCGTTTTGAAGTTCGGCGATTTTACCGCCAAAAGCGGCAGAAAGATTCCGTATTTCATCAATGCCGGCGATATCAAGACCGGTGAGCAGATCAAAAAACTCGGCGAGTTTTACGCAAAGGCGTATCTTGATAAACTAGGCAAAAAAAAGGCGGTCCTTTACGGCCCGGCTTATAAAGGTATTCCGATTGCCGTGTCCGTCTCCGTTGCGCTTGCAAACCACGGCATGGATCTTCCGTTCTTCTTTAACAGAAAAGAAGAAAAGGATCACGGTGAAGGCGGCGTGTTCGTTGGCTATACGCCAAAATCCGGCGAGGATATCGTGATCGTGGAGGATGTTGTAACTGCCGGCACCGCCATCCGGGAAAGCATGTCAATCCTCTCTAAACTGAACGGAACCAAAGTGGACGCCGTTTTTGTTATGGTGGACCGCAAGGAAAAAGGGCAAACGGAAAAGTCCGCAATTGCGGAAGTCGGGGAGGAATACGGTTTTCCGGTGTATTCTATTGTGGATGTTTATGATATTATCGAATATCTTGAAGCGGATGAAAGCAACCGTGAGCACGTGGAGCGCATAAAGAAATATCTGGAAACTTACGGCGCGAAAAACTGACGGGAAAGGACAGATTAAATGCGGCATTTACTTGATACAACCGATCTTTCGGTGGAAGAGATCAATACTATCATCGCGCTTGCGGATGATATTATTGCAGATAAAAAGAAATACGCCAAAGTCTGCGAAGGCAAAAAACTTGCCACCTTGTTTTTTGAGCCAAGCACAAGAACCCGGCTTTCGTTTGAGGCGGCAATGCTGGAACTCGGCGGCAGCGTGCTCGGCTTTTCAGAGGCAAATTCCTCTTCCGCGTCAAAAGGGGAGACTGTGGAGGATACAATACGCGTGGTCTCCTGCTATGCGGATATCATCGCCATGCGCCATCCGGTGGAGGGCGCGCCGAAAGTGGCGTCCTATACTTCGCTCGTTCCTGTGATCAACGCGGGCGACGGAGGGCACAGCCACCCCACGCAGACGATGACCGATCTTTTAACCATTCACAGGGAAAAGGGTTCTTTTGAAAATCTTACCATCGGCCTTTGCGGAGATCTGAAATTCGGCAGAACGGTGCATAGCCTTGTAAAAGCGGTGAGCAGGTATCGGAATATCAGATTTGTGCTTATCTCTCCAAAAGAACTTTCCATGCCGGATTATATTAAATCTGATTATCTGGATGCAAACGGCATTCCGTATATGGAAGTGGAAAAAATGGAGGATGTTATGTCGGATCTGGATATCCTTTATATGACCCGTGTGCAGCGGGAAAGATTCTTTTCCGAAGATGAATATCTGAAACATAAGGATGCTTTTATTCTGGATCTTAACAAACTGAAAAACGCCAAAAAAGATCTTACGATCATGCACCCGCTTCCAAGGGTGAACGAGATCGCGCGCGAGGTGGATTCAGATCCGCGCGCAAAATATTTTGAGCAGGCAATGAACGGAAAATATATCCGAATGGCGCTGATCATAACGCTGCTCAGATGGGCGGGTGAACTGGAATGAAAATTGATAAGATCGAAAACGGCTATGTGCTGGATCATATTTCCGCAGGCAGCGGCATGAAAGTCTATGAAGCGCTCGGGCTCGCAAATCAGAAATGCCAGGTGGCAATCATTCAGAATGCAAAGAGCGAAAAACTCGGCGTTAAGGATATTATTAAAGTTAATGAACTGATCGATCTGGATCTGGATGTGCTTGCGTTTATTGATAAAAACATAACTGTGAATATCATAAAAGACGGTATTGCAAGCAAAAAAACGCTTACACCGCCAAAACGGATCGTCAATGTGGCAAAATGCCCGAATCCACGCTGTATTTCCAATGTGGAGGAGGGTGTGAACTACGAGTTCGCCCTTACGGATGATAAGGGCACATACCGCTGTATCTATTGCGAAACCAAAATCAAATAAATCTAAATATATAATAAAAAAGGTCTCCAATCAAAAGCGGAGACCTTTTTGCTTTTATTTTTTCATGCTAATTAAAGCGCGCCGTTTTCCTGAAGTTTGGCGTAGCACTCGCTGCAGTAAACCGGGCGGTCGTCTTTCGGCTCAAACGGAACCTGGCATGCGGCGCCGCAGTTGGCGCATACAGCGTCGTGCATCACGCGGGATGCCTTGATTGCCGCTTTTTTTGCCGCTCTGCATTCCTTGCATCTAACAGGTTCGTTCTCAAAGCCTTTTTCGGCATAGAATTCCTGCTCGCCGGCAGTAAAAACAAATTCTTTGCCGCAGTCTTTGCAAACTAATGTTTTGTCTTCATACATGATTTTACCTCTCAAAAATAGATTTGCCGTTTTGCGGCAGGCACGGGATGTGATTCAGAAGGAAACTTCTTTCAGTTTCTTTCTTATACGCTGCAAAGCATTATCTATCGCCTTGGGGCTTTTATGCAGCCTTTTGGCGATTTCGTTGTAACTGCAACCAACCAAAAATAATCTCAATACGCCGTTTTCCAATTTTGAGAGACTTTTATCAAGCTGCTGTAATAACAATGAAACGCTTTCCCCCGCAAGGAAAGAATCTTCGGCGCTTAAAGAATTTCGTTTCCCGTCAACAAATTCCTTTTCAAACGGAACAACATCCTTTTTCGGAATATCTTTTTGCCTGTTCACTTTGCGAAGCGCCGTTTGCATGGAGTTATATACACACGTATATGCGTAGGAAAGAAAAGGAATTCCGCGCCTTGGATTATAAGATTTGATCGCGGCAAGCAGACCGATCATACCCTCCTGCATCAGATCTTCCTGTTCAATTGCGGCATTCGTCCAGCCGGATGCCGTTTTCACTGCAATATACTTGTATTTCTTGATAATGAAGTCTGCTGCCTCACTATCTCCTTCTTTGGCAAGTTTAAGAATATCCGTTTCATTCAGATTACTAAATTTTTCCATAATATCCTCCGACTTACCTGATTCTATAATATAACAATCCTTTTCTAATGTCAAGCAAAGTGCGTAAAATACTTTTTAATGCGGAATTATACATTAAATCGGAATTCTACAATATCTCCGTCCTGCATTATATAATCCTTGCCTTCGCTTCGGATCAGCCCTTTTTCCTTGCAGGCGTTCATAGATCCGTTTGCCATCAGGTCGTCAAAGGAAACAACCTCGGCGCGAATGAAACCGCGCTCAAAATCGCTGTGGATCTTTCCTGCCGCCTGGGGCGCTTTCGTGCCTTTTTTGATCGTCCAGGCGCGCACTTCTTTTTTGCCGGCAGTAAGAAATGAGATCAACCCAAGCAGGCTGTAACTTTTTTGGATCAGCCTGTCCAGTCCGCTCTTTTCCAAACCGAGATCGGCAAGAAACATCTTTTTGTCTTCTTCGTCAAGCGTGGCAATCTCCGCCTCTGTTTCTGCGCATATGGCAAGTGTTTCAGCGCCTTCTTCCGCGGCGATCGCCTGAACGGTGTTGTAATTTCTGTTGCTGTCAATGCCGTTCGCAAAGTCTTCGTCACTCATATTGCAGGCATAAATGACCGGTTTGATCGTAAGCAGGGAAACTTCTTTCAGATACTCGCGCTCATCGTCTGAGATCTCACAGCTCCTGGCAGTTTTGCCGCCTTCCATTTCGCTGTAAAGCCTTTCTAAAAAGTCCGCTTCAGGCGCAATGGTCTTATCGCCTTTCATCGCTTTTTTTCTGCTGTCTATTCTGCGGCTGAGTATATCCAGATCAGAGAGAATCAGTTCCAGATTGATCGTTTCAATGTCTCGTTTCGGGTCAATGCTTCCGTCCACGTGCGTAATATCGTCATTTTCAAAACAGCGCACAACGTGAATGATCGCGTCCACTTCCCGGATATGGCTCAAAAATTTATTTCCGAGTCCCTCGCCCTTGCTTGCGCCTTTAACAAGGCCGGCAATATCAACAAATTCTATAGATGCCGGTGTGAATTTATCCGGCTGATACATTTCGGCAAGTTTATCCAGTCTTTCGTCCGGAACGCTTACCATGCCCACATTTGGTTCTATGGTGCAAAAAGGGTAGTTCGCGCTCTGTGCGCCTGCGTTTGTGATCGCGTTAAACAGCGTGCTTTTTCCAACATTCGGCAGCCCCACGATTCCGAGTTTCATAGTCGGTTCTCCTTAGTCTTTCAATTTTAATCATTATATAGTATATAACACGCAAAATGATTTGGCAAGAATTAATTGCCGGATAAAAGCGGTTTTCACTTTTTTGCGATATTTTTCGCGCAGGGCTTTCAGGTAAAAATATAGCCTTGACTTTGCGGCATAAAAATACTAAAATATCTATAAATATTTTAGATGTGATATAACGGAGGGATTGTAATGGAATTAAACGGCTCGCAGATCGTTCTGGAAGTTTTAAAGGAACAGGGCGTTGATACGGTTTTCGGCTATCCCGGAGGCACGATTCTCAATATCTTTGATGAGTTATATAAATACGGAGATACCTTTAAGCATATCCTTACCGCCCACGAGCAGGGTGCGTCCCATGCGGCGGACGGTTACGCAAGGGCAACCGGCAAGGTCGGCGTATGCTTTGCAACTTCCGGCCCCGGATCTACCAATCTTGTTACCGGCATCGCAACTGCGTATATGGATTCTATTCCAATGGTTGCCATTACCTGTAATGTGGGTACATCCATGATCGGCAGGGATTCTTTCCAGGAAGTGGATATCAAGGGCATTACAATGCCGATAACAAAGCATAATTTTATGGTGCGCAATGTGGAAGAACTTGCGGATACCATCAGAAATGCGTTTCGGATCGCTATCAGCGGCAGAAAAGGACCCGTACTTGTGGATATTCCAAAGGATATTACTTCAGCAAAATGCGAGTACTATCCTGCGCCCAAACAGCAGCCGGATGCATTCGTTCACCCGAAAAACAAGTGTATAGACCGCGCTGTGGAACTGCTTAAAAACAGCAAAAAGCCGCTCATTTATCTTGGCGGCGGCGCCATTTCATCCAACAGCAGCAAAGAGATCAGGGAATTCGCCGAAAAACTGGACTGCCCTGTGGTTTCTTCCCTTATGGGTCTCGGTGCATTTGATCACAGCCATGAACTTTATGTTGGCCTGATCGGTATGCACGGCAGGTTTGAATCCAATAAGGCTGCCGCGCAGTGTGATGTGCTGATCGCCTGCGGCGCCAGATTTTCGGACAGAGTTGCCGGCAACAGACTGAAATTTGCTCCGAAAGCGGATGTTATACATATTGATATTGATCCGGCGGAAATGGATAAAAATGTTTATTCAGACTGCCATTTAAGAGGCGATCTGAAAGAAGTTCTGCCGCTTTTGACCAAGGCGCTGAATCAGAATGACCATTCAGACTGGAAAGAGGAGATCAACAGCTGGAAACGTCCGTTTGTGCAGAATCAGATCGGGGATTATGTAAATCCGCAGAAACTCATCGAGTTCGTTGATGAAAATACGCCGGATGATGCGATCGTGGTTACCGATGTTGGTCAGCACCAGCTGTGGGCTGCGCAGTTCTATAAATTCCGTCAGCCGCGTACAATGCTTACAAGCGGCGGTCTTGGAACTATGGGCTATTCCATGGGCGCTGCCATGGGCGCCGCATTCGGCTGCCCGCAAAAGAAAGTAGTTCTTTTTGCCGGCGACGGCGGTTTCCATATGAATTTGAACGAACTTGCAACTATGGCGTCCTATAATATACCGGTCGTTATGTTTATTATGAACAATAAGGTGCTCGGTATGGTGCGCCAGTGGCAGAAACTGTTTTACGGAAACCGGTTTGCGGATACGGATCCGAACAGAAAAACGGATTTCGTAAAAGTGGCAGAGGCGTTCGGGATCAAAGGTCTCCGGTTGGAAAATAATGACCAGATCGAAAGCGTTGTAAAAGAAGCGCTCGAATATCAGGGGCCGATCCTTGTTGACTGCCGTATTTCTCCGGATTCAAACGTGCTTCCGATGATCCCGCCCGGCGGCTCATCAGATGATATTATTATGAATTTTAATTGATGCGGAGGGAGTTTAAATGATCGAAAAACTTACTTTTTCCGTTCTTGTGGATAACCAGAGCGGTGTTTTGCAGCGTGTGGCAAGCCTTTTCAGCCGAAGGGGATATAATATCAATTCGCTGACGGTTAGTGAAACGGAAGACCCTGCGTTTTCCAGAATGACGGTTGTGTCTGAAGCGGATCAAGATATGGCGCGCCAGATCGAGATGCAGCTTTTAAAACTGGAAATCGTTAAAAAAGTAGAACTTTTAACGGATCAGAACTCCGTTTCCTCTGAACTTCTGCTCATTAAAGTGCGGGCAAAAGGGATTGAAAAGAAAAACGCCCTGCTTGAGATCAACAGAAAATACGGCGCAAGAATCGTGGATGTTACGCTGGAAAGTTTCACACTGGAACTTACGGGCAGACCGGATACGATCGATGAGTTTATCGGCGCCGTTTCCGATTTCGGAATCATTGAAATGGCAAGAACAGGTGAAACCTCGCTGGAAAGAGGTTCGGAATCCTTTTCCGAAGATCTTTAATGCAATCGGCTTACGCCGTGCCCTTATATAGGGAAAATCAATCAGAAAACAGGTGATGCAAATGGGAATGACAATGACGCAAAAGATCCTTGCAGACCATGCGGGTCTCGCAAGCGTTACTGCCGGTCAGCTGATCAACGCAAAACTGGATATGGTGCTCGGCAATGACGTTACTTCACCCGTAGCGATCAATGTTATGGAAAAATACGGCAAGGATAAAATTTTTGATAAAACAAGGATCTCTCTTGTTATGGATCACTTTACTCCAAACAAGGATATCCAGTCTGCGCAAAACTGCAAGCAGGTCCGGGAGTTCGCCTCCCGCCACGGGATCCTGCATTATTATGATGTCGGCAAAATGGGGATTGAGCATGCCCTTCTGCCGGAGCAGGGAATCGTTACCTGCGGCGACTGCGTTATCGGCGCGGACAGCCATACCTGCACATACGGCGCGCTCGGCGCTTTCTCAACGGGTGTTGGTTCCACGGATATGGCCGCCGGCATGATCAGCGGCATGGCGTGGTTTAAAGTGCCATCCGCAATAAAAGTAATCATAACGGGGGAAAAGCCGGAATATATCTGCGGTAAGGATGTTATTTTGAATATCATCGGCAGGATCGGTGTGGACGGCGCACTGTATAAGAGCCTGGAATTCACCGGCGACGGCATTAAAAATCTTTCCATGGATGACCGCCTTACGATTTCCAACATGGCAATCGAGTGCGGCGCCAAAAACGGCATCTTCCCGGTGGATGATGTTACGCTTGCTTATGTAAAGGGAAGAGCAGAACGCCCCTATAAGATCTATGAGGCGGATGAAGATGCTGAATATGAAAGCACAATTACGGTTGATCTCAGCACACTGCGCCCGACGGTTGCGTTCCCGCATCTTCCGGAAAATACCAAAACAATAGACGAAGTGCCGGAGATTAAGATCGATCAGGTCGTTATTGGCTCCTGCACAAACGGCAGAATGGAAGATATGCGCATGGCGGCTTCTATTCTGAAAGGCAAAAAAGTGGCAGACGGCGTTCGTGTAATCGTAATCCCCGCCACACAACAGATCTATTTAGACTGCATTAAAGAGGGCATCACAGAGATCTTTATTGAGGCCGGCGCGATCGTTTCCACGCCCACCTGCGGTCCCTGCCTCGGCGGTCACATGGGCATCCTTGCCAAAGGGGAGCGGGCAGTCTCCACTTCAAACAGAAACTTTGTAGGCAGAATGGGTCATACACAGTCAGAGGTATATCTGGCGTCTCCGGCAGTTGCCGCCGCTTCTGCGGTTGCAGGATATATTGCAGACCCCGCCAAGATCTAAGGAGGATAGCGTGATGGATAAAGCAAAGGGCACAGTTCATAAATTCGGCGATAACGTGGATACAGACGTTATTATTCCCGCGCGTTACCTGAACAAGAGCGATGACGCGTGGCTTGCTTCCCATTGTATGGAAGATATAGATAACGAGTTTGTTCATCAGGTTAAGCCTGGCGATATTATGGTTGCCGGCGCAAACTTCGGCTGCGGCTCGTCCAGGGAACATGCCCCCATTGCCATTAAGGCAAGCGGCATTTCCTGCGTGATCGCCTCTACGTTTGCCCGCATTTTTTATAGAAATGCAATCAATATCGGGCTTGCTATTCTGGAATGTGACGAGGCGTCTAAAGAGATTCAAAACGGTGATGTTGTGGAAGTGGATTTCAATACCGGCGTGATCACTGATGTTACCCTCGGAAAAACATTTCAGGCGCAGCCGTTTCCGGAATTTATTCAAAATATAATCGCAAAGGGCGGTTTGCTGAATTCTATAGGATGATCAGAGGTTTTTTACGGCATGACACTTTTAATTGATGACGAATTACTTCAAAAATGCGGCGGAGGATCGTCAGAATATTGGTTTTCCTACGGCGACTATACCATTAAAAATATTTCCGAACTGGATGAGATGGATAAACCCGATGATGTCGGTCAGACGGCTTATTTTGTTTCTCTCGGTTTGATACCGTTCGTTTCGGTCAGCAACGAAGAGGTGATGCGCGCGTTCGTAAAACAGCGCGGTTCCGCCAAACTCAACGGCATACTTCAAAAAGTGCATTCAGATGATTTTATTGAAACGTTCTGGAAGTATTTTAACGCTTATCCGGAACTGAAAGAAGGGCTTGTGGAGTTCGGCGATCAGTTCATTGTGCATAAACTGATTGAATGGTGCAAAGAAAACAATATAAATTATGAACTCAGCGAGAATATTCAAAACATATCGGTTCATTAAAAAAACGGCGCTTTATAACAAGCGCCGTCAGCGTGTAGAAAAAGGTGTAAATATAGAAAAATGAGCAGTCCTACACGCTGAGGAGACTTCGAGAAATCGAGCAGGATTTAGCCTTTTGCGAGGGAGGACGTACATAGGTACCCCTTATCGGGGTCCCCAAAAAGTTTTACAACTTTTTGGGGAGAGGAGGCACAGCGGAACGAATAAGACCTGCCGCTTGAGGCAGGGCGAATGATATGCAGCTTGTGCCGACGAGGCAGAAAGCGCAAAAAACCGCACAATTGTGCGGTTTTATTCTTTTCTAAGTTCTGTCCTATGGAAACGATTTTATGATTGACATTTATGTGCAAGAAAACAAAATCTATTTCAAATTTCCGATTTGCGCGTTCCTGCCGACTTTATCGACAGTCTGAGGGCGCTTTATAACAAGCGCCGTTTTTTATGCTGTTGCGTTTCCCGGTTATGAAAACATGCTCAGAGCGCGGTTGTTTTTATTTGCATATCCCTATTTTATATGTTATACTTTTAAAAGGATTTAGATTTGTTCGGGGGTCTTGCTTTGGCGGGTCATGAAAACTTAAAAACCATTAAAGAAGCTGTGGAAAAAAACGGCATATATTCCGGCCTTACAAGCGGCACTTCCATGGAACCGCTGATTCATAATCAGAAAGATACCATTATCGTTGTCAGACCGCAGGGCAGGCTTAAAAAATATGATATTCCCGTGTATATTTCCGAATCGGGGAAGTATATTATGCACCGTGTGGTCAAAGTGTGCAGTGATCATTATGTGATTGTGGGTGATAATCTGCTTACAAAAGAGTATGTTACGGATGACAGGATCATCGGTGTTTTAAGAGGCTTTTATAAAAACGGCAAAAAGTATATAGATCTTGAAAACAACCGTTTCTATAAACTGTATTCCAGAATCTGGGTCGCGTTTTTGCCGCTCCGTCCCCTGTATTGTTATCCGAAACGCGCGTTCAACAAGATAAAAAGAATGTTAAAGCGAGGTAGAAACGGTTGAATGATACTGTAACGAACCGAAAAATAAAAAAGAGCGATCTTACCGCGCTGAAATGGCTGATGAAAATCGGCAAAAAGCAGTTGTGGCGCATAGCAGTGATCATGGCTGCAAATATTGTTTGGGCAAGCCTTTCCGTGGTTTTTGCGAATTTTTCAAAAAATGTGATAGACGGCGCTGTGGAATACCGGGATATCCACTATGTGATCCGCTATGCCGTCGCGCTGTTTTGCATCATTATGCTGCAGCTCCTGCTCAGTTTGTTCAGCAACAGCATGTCAGAGCGATGCCGCGGCAGGCTGGATATTGATTACAGAAAATATATCCTGAATGAGATCATGAAAAAAGATTATTCCAAGATCACTTCTTATCATACAGGAGAACTCCAGAACAGATTGTTTAACGATATTACCGTGGTGACGGACGGTATCACCACCATTGTGCCGAATTCCACTTTTTATATTGTAAAACTGCTTTGCGCGTTCATCTATCTTGTTGTGATCAGCAGGATCTTTGCTCTTGTTTTCCTCGCCGGTGGCATTTTTGTGCTGATCTGCATGAGCATTTTCAGAAAACCGCTGAAAAAGTTGCATAAACAAGTGCAGGAAACAGAGGGCGCCACGCGTTCTTTCTTTCAGGAATCCATTATCAATCTGCTTGTGGTGAAATCGTTTTCCGCAGAAAAGCGCATATCCGAGGAGGCGGATGTGCTTCAGGAAAAAAACTATAAGGCAAGAATGAAACGCAGGTTTATGAATATTGCCTCCAACGCCGGTATCTCAACCGTTTTTAATATCGGTTACGTGTTTGCGCTGGCATACGGCGCACTCGGTCTGCTTGGTATCGGCGGAATCAGTATGACTTACGGCACGGTTACTGCCATGCTGCAACTGGTTAACCAGGTGCAGGGCCCGTTTGCGAGCCTTTCGTCGATCTTCCCCAAAATATATACGGTGGTCGCCTCTGCCGAACGGCTTATGGAGATCGCGAATCTGCCGGATGAACGGGAGACCAACGAAAAAGATATAGATGTTAAAGCTACATACGACCAGCTTCGCTCGATTTCGTTTAAGGATATCACATTCAAATATGACCGTGATCTAATTCTGGATGATACGTCTTTAACCGTTCAGAAAGGTGATTTTATTGCGATCACCGGTATCTCCGGTATCGGCAAAAGCACACTGCTCAAACTTCTGCTCGGCGTTTTAAATGTGCAAAGCGGCAGCATTTCACTGGAACTGAGCGGCGGCAGCCTTCCGGTCGATAAGCATACAAGGCGGCTGTTTTCCTATGTTCCGCAGGGCAATATGCTGCTTTCCGGCACGATACGGGATAATTTAACATTTATCCATCCCGACGTTACCGAGGAGGAGATCCAAAACGCCATCCATATTTCCTGCGCGGACAAATTTATTCAGGAACTGCCGCAGGGGATCGATACCGTTATAGGGGAAAAAGGGCTTGGCCTTTCAGAAGGGCAGATCCAGCGCCTTGCCATTGCAAGATCCATGCTCAGTGAATCCCCGGTGCTCCTTTTGGATGAGGCAACTTCCGCTCTGGATGAAGAAACTGAAAGGGCGTTTCTTACCAATCTAAAAAAGATGAAAAACGTTACCTGCATTATCGTCAGCCATAAAAAAGCTGCCCTGCAGATTTGCAATAAACATGTGCGCATCGAAAACGCCAAAATTATCAGCGAGGTGAATGAATATGCTGACTGAATTCGGAAAAAACATCCATAAAGAAAGTCCGCTTGCTGAGTATCCGCGCCCGCAGTTTGTCAGAAACAGCTACATAAATTTAAACGGCGTCTGGAAATGTGCGTTTACGGACAGTCATGATCTTCCAAAGCGCTTTTCAACGGATATTCTTGTGCCGTTTTCTCCCGAAACGCCGTTATCCGGCGTCGGCAGGGTCTTAAAGCCGTCTGAATATCTGCATTATGAAAAATCGTTTACTCTTCCGTCAGATTTCAATCAAGGCAGAGTGTTTCTTCATTTCGGCGCCGTGGACCAGATTGCGGATGTCTATATCAACGGCACGCTTGCCGGCTCCCACACCGGCGGTTATACGCCGTTTTCCTTTGAAATTACCGATCAGATCCGAGAGGGTGAAAACAGGATCCATGTTACCGTTCGGGATTATTCGGACACACGCGAGTATTCTCGCGGCAAGCAAAAGTTTCATCGCGGGCAGATCTGGTACAGCCCGCAGAGCGGCATCTGGCAAACGGTTTGGCTGGAAAGCACACCTAAAGAATATCTGCACAGCGTTCGCATCACGCCAGAATATGATTCGGAACAGGTGCGTTTTGATTTTGATGCGGACTGCGAAGTCCTGACCGCTGTTTATGAGGGCGATACGCTGATTGCCGAAACAACGGGAAATGTGGTTAAACTTCCCAATTTTAAATCTTGGTCGCCGGAAAGTCCGTTTTTATATAATGTGGTTTTCACCTGCGGCAAAGACAGGGTCAAATCCTATTTCGGCATGCGTAAGTTCTCAACAGGCAAGGATGAAAACGGCATTGAACGCCTGTTTTTGAATAATAAGCCTTATTTTCATAACGGCCTTTTGGATCAGGGCTATTATCCGGATGGATTTTTGACTCCGCCGTCCAACGAGGCTTTGGAATTTGACGTTAAAACCGTTAAGAACATGGGTTTTAATATGCTCAGAAAACATATCAAGATCGAACCGCTGCTCTGGTATCATTACTGCGATGTGAACGGCATTCTCGTTTGGCAGGATATGGTAAACGGCGGCGGCAAGTACGGTCTGGAGATCAATGTGCTTCCCTTTATCGGCATCAACTTGGATGATACAAATTATAAAACATTCAAGCGCACAGACGCGTCCCAGCGCGAAAGTTATTACCGGGAACTGAAAGAAATGATTGATACGCTTTATAACTGCCCCTGCATTGCGCTTTGGGTGCCGTTTAACGAGGGCTGGGGCCAGTTTGACAGCGCTAAGGCTTACCGGTATATTAAAGAACTGGATCCGACCAGAACGGTCGATTCCGCGTCCGGCTGGCATGACCGCGGTGTTACGGATGTGATCTCCAAACACATCTATTTCACGCCGATCAAAGTGAAAAAAGGCGAAAAACCCTATGTGCTTTCCGAGTTCGGCGGCTTTTCGCACCGTGTAAAAGGGCATACATTTAACGATAAAATGTTTGGCTATAAAATATATGGCACACCGGAGAGCCTTGCCAAAGCCTATAAAAAGACCTTTGAAAAAGTTATTATTCCACAGATCAAAACAGGGCTTTCGGCAACGGTTTATACGCAGTTGACGGATGTAGAAGATGAACTCAACGGACTGCTTACTTATGACAGAAAAGTGCAGAAGATCCCTGCCGCTTTTTTAAGAAAAATCAATGAAAGGGTAAAATTATAATGAATCAGTTGGCATTAAAGGACGGCGTAAAGGCCGTAATCAAAACCAATCGGGGAGATATGGAATTCGTCCTTTTCCCTCAAGTTGCGCCCAAAGCCGTAGAGAATTTTGTAACGCACTCCAAAAACGGCTATTATAACGGGCAGATCTTTCACAGGGTCATTCAGGATTTTATGATTCAAGGCGGCGATCCAACCGGTACGGGTATGGGCGGCGAATCTGTTTTCGGCAAAAATTTTGAAGATGAATTCAGTTTGGATGCGCGCAATTATTACGGTGCGCTTTCCATGGCAAATGCCGGGCCAAACACAAACGGCAGTCAGTTTTTCATTGTGCAGGCAAAAAGCGTGCCGGAAAATCTGCTTTCACAGATGGAGCAGTTAACGGAAAACGGTTTTCCGCAGGAGGTAATCGAAAATTATAAAACGGTTGGCGGCACGCCGTGGCTTGATTTCCACCACACGGTTTTCGGGCAGCTCATAAACGGCGCTGATGTTCTGGATTCCATTGCCGCTGTAAAATGCGGCGCAAACGATAAACCGTTGGATGATGTAATCATCAATGAAATCGTTGTAACAGAATAATCGTTCTTACTTATCACGAAAGCGGCTGAAAATCAGCCGCTTTTTATTTTTTGTATAGTAATATTTGACAATTTATGCAACCAACGGAATTTATAATGATATCGGTGGTGGCGTTGACTGTAATTTATGTAGACGTATTGCTTGTGGTGAATTTTTTTATCACGTTTCTGCTGTTGTTGATTACGCAGAAACTGGCAAAGGAGAATTCCAAACTTGTTCGTCTTGTGCTGGCGTCTTTTGCAGGCGCGGCGTATTCTTTGGTGATCCTTTTTGACGAACTGGACTTTGCCGTATCCCTGCTCGGCAAATTGGCGGCAGCTTGTTTGATTGTTCTGATCGCATTTCGGCGTTCCGGTTTGAAATGTTTTGCCAAAAACACGGCAATCTTCTTTTTTGTAAATTTTGTTTTTGCCGGTATCATGGTCGGGCTGTGGATGATCTTCAAGCCCGCCGGCATCGTTATAAACAATTCAACCGTTTATTTTGATGTTTCGGCAACCGTGCTTCTCATTTCCGCATTTATCGCTTATGTGATCAGTGCAGTGATTATCCGCATCTACAATAACAAAACCGCTAAGAATGAGCTGTATCAGCTTACGGTTTATTACGGCGGGCAAAAATGCTCTTTTTTTGCTTTTGCGGACAGCGGCAATAACCTGCGCGAACCGTTTTCTGATTATCCCGTTATCGTTGCGGATGAAAATCTTTTTAAAGATGTTCCGTGCAGCAGAGTTATCCCCGTTTCAACGGTAAACGGGGAGGGAATATTAAAGGCGTTTAAGCCGGAAAAGGTGGTGATTTCAACGTCGCGCGGCAGCGGCGAATTAAGCAGAGTGTATATCGCGCTCAGCAAAAATGTGAAAAAAGGGGAGTATCAGGGAATCATCAATCCTAAATCAGTATCAGAGGTGCAATATGCTTCAAAAAATTAAACTTTTTCTCTTAAGAATTCAAAACAGGCTTTTTAAAAAGAATTGTTATTACATAAACGGCCCGGAAACTTTGCCGCCTCCGCTCACAAAGGAGGAGGAAGAAACGGTTATGCGCGAACTCAGAGCCGGCAACGATGCGCACAGGGAACTGCTTATTACCCATAACCTCAGGCTGGTGGTATATATTGCAAAAAAATTCGAGGGCTGCGCAACTTCAACGGAAGATCTTGTTTCTATCGGCACGATCGGTCTGATGAAAGCGGTCAAAACCTTTGACCCTCAGAAGAATATCAAACTTGCCACTTACGCCTCTCGGTGCATTGAAAATGAGATTCTGATGCATCTTCGAAAAGTCAGCAGCGCAAAATTTGAAATGAGTTTTGATGAGCCGCTCAGCATAGACTGGGACGGAAACGAACTCACCCTGCGCGATGTCCTCGGCAGTGAGCCGGATGAGATCTCCAATGATATCGAGTATAATGACGAAAAAGAACTGCTTTTAAAAATCATCCTCGCTCTGCCGGAAAAAGAGCGGGATCTCATGAAAAAGCGGTTCGGCATTCTCGGCGAAAAGGAACATACACAAAAAGAACTGGCAGATCTTATGGGCATTTCGCAAAGTTATATTTCGCGTCTGGAGAAACGGATCATTTTAAAGATCAAAAACCAGATCATGAAAGAATACGCATAATATGTAGGCGGTGGTTCTGCCGCACCGCTAAGCGTTATTCCTCAACAACGTTTCTTCTGAAGAGCAGGCTGATACACCAGATCGCCGCAAGGCCAACCAGGCAGTAAATGATGCGCGCGATCACGCTTTCCTGCCCGCCGCATATCCATGCAACAAGGTCAAATTTAAAAAGACCTATAAGACCCCAGTTGAGTCCGCCTATTATGTTAAGGATCAATGCTATTCTGTTGATAATCGTCATTTTCTCATCTCCAATTAAAAAAGTCGTTAGTATGTTGCCCGTACTAACGACTTTTTATTCATTTATTTTGTTTTGCGTCTTTTTAAATTTTTGTTAAAAGAATTTCTGCTTTTCCGTCCATTTCATATTTTCCGAATCCGGCGGGAACAAAATAACTGTCGCCCTTTTTAAACGCTCTGCCGTTGATACTGCCGCTGCCGTTGATCACCAGCAGATGGTGAAAACTGTTTTCATCGGCAAACAACTCTATCCTGCTTTCGCAGTCATATCTGTAAACGGTAAACAGATCACAGCTTGTAAGCAGTTGCTTTGTGCCGCCGCTTACGGGTTGGGTTTCGCCCTGTGGCTTCGTGCCGTATTTCGGCGGCTCCGTAACCGTAACGTCCACCGCTTTATCAATATGCAGTTCTCTTGGTTTTCCGTCTTTTCCAAGCCTTCCGTAATCGTATACCCTGTATGTGGAGTTGCTGTTTTGCTGAATCTCCGCAATCAGTGTACCCTTGCCGATGGCGTGTACCGTGCCTGCCTCAATAAAAAACAGATCGCCTTTGTGCACTTTTACTCTGTTCAATACGTCAAGCAGTGTGTTGTTTTCAATGGCGGTTCTGAATGCTTCTTTGGAGATCCGGTGTTTGAAACCATAGATCAGTTCCGCGCCCTCCTCAGCGTCCAGCACATACCAGATCTCCGTTTTTCCGAATTCATGTTCCACTCTTTTGGCGTATTCGTTATCGGGATGAACTTGAATGGAAAGATTATCTTTTGCGTCGATCATTTTGATCAAAACCGGAAAATATTCAAATTTTTCGCTGTTTTTACCAAGCACTTTGGCGCTGCCTTCGGCGTTAAGCACTTCCTTGAGCGTTTTTTGATCATAAGCGCCGCCGTCGATCGTGTTCATTCCGTCCTTGTGGCAGGCAAGCATCCAGCCCTCGGCAACGGGATCAAGATCCGTGTTCATCTGGAATTCATCACGCAGGCGCGTGCCGCCCCAAATATAATCTTTAAATATGGGTTCTAATTTCAGTATATCCATATCCGTTTCCTCTTTGTGTCGATTATAAAGTATCTTTATAATATCAAAATTTTACTTCACATTCAAGGCTTAATAGTGTAAAATATAGTTCAGTGTTTGAAAGGAAGTGAAGTCATGGCTTGTCTTACGATGCAAAATTTAACCCTCTCGTTCGGGGAACATACTTTATTTGAAAATATTTCCTTTGAGATGGGCGAAAAGGATAAAGTCGGCCTTGTCGGTGCAAACGGCGCCGGTAAAACTTCGCTGTTCAAAGTTCTCACCGGGGAATACAGCCCGTCATCCGGCGGCGCTTTTATAGGAAAAAACATCAAACTCGGTTATATGGAGCAACACACCTGTTCCGATAATAAAACCGTTTATGACGAACTTGTATCCGTCTTTGCCGATTTGATCGAGATGGAAAAAGAACTGGAAGAAATTTCTTTAAAACTGACCGAGCATCCGTCCAAGGAACTCATTGCGCGGCAGGATTTTCTGAACGAGCAGTTTTTAAGAAACGGCGGCGCAACCTATAAAAGCCTTACCCGCTCCGCGCTTATGGGTTTGGGATTTGATGAAAGCGATTTTTCAAAGCCGACCTCTACGCTGTCCGGCGGGCAGAGGTCAAAACTGATCCTTTCAAAACTTTTGCTTTCGCGCGCGGATCTTTTATTGCTGGATGAGCCAACCAATCATCTGGATATCCGTTCCGTGGAATGGCTGGAGAGCTTTCTTTCTTCCTTTTCCGGCGCGTTTATCGTGATCTCGCACGACCGATATTTTCTGGATAAAGTTACCAATAAAACGATAGAACTGGATTGTAAGAAACTTCGTTCCTACAAAGGCAATTATTCGGAATTTTTGGTAAAAAAAGAGGCGGAGCAAAAGGCGGTTGCGGAAAAATATGAAAATGATCTGAAAGAGATTGAGCGTCTGGAAGGCATTATCGAGCAGCAGCGCCGCTGGAACCGGGAAAAGAATATCAAAACGGCGGAAAGCAAAGAAAAGGTGATCGAAAGAATCAAAGCGCAGCTTGTTGTGCCAGATGCGGCGCAGCAAAAGATTCGGTTTGATTTTACCCCAAAATGCGTGTCCGGCGAGGAAGTGCTGCGTGTTCAGGATCTTTCCAAATCGTTTGGCGGCAAAAAGATCTTTGAAAACGCGTCTTTTGAGATCCGGCGCGGCGAACGCGTTTTTCTTGTTGGAGATAACGGCTGCGGCAAGACTACGCTTTTAAAGATCATTATGGGCGATTATACGCAGGATTCGGGCAGCTTCCGGTTCGGCGCCAATCTGTTTACCGGCTATTTTGATCAGGTGCAGGAAAAACTGGATCTAAATAAGACCGCTTTGGAAGAGGTGTGGTCTGCATTTCCTGCGATGACGGAAACAAACGTAAGAAACGCGCTTGCCGCTTTTCTGTTTCGCGGCGATGAAGTGTATAAACGCCTTTCTGACTGCTCCGGCGGCGAGCGGGCAAGAGTAGCGCTTTTAAAACTGATGCTGGGTAAATATAATTTCCTGTTGCTGGACGAGCCTACCAATCACCTGGATGCGTATTCAAGGGAAGAACTTGAAAATACATTGATCCGGTATACGGGCACGATGCTGATCGTTTCACATGACCGTTATTTTATCAATAAACTTGCCACAACCGTGTTGGAGCTCACTGAAAACGGCATCCGAAAATATATCGGCAATTATAACGATTATACAGAGGCGAAACTGCGCACACAAACCGCAGAGGTAAAGGAGAAGCATACCGCTGCGCCGAAGACCAATGATTATAAACAGCGCAAGGAACTGGCAAGCAGGCAGAGAAAATTGAAAACAGCCGTTTCCCGCCTGGAAAGCAGGATAGAGGATCTGGAAGAAGAGATTGCGCTGATTGAGGAAAAACTCAATTCCAACCCGCCCTACGAACAGTTTCTTGTTATTAATGAAGAACTGGAGAATAAAACTGCTGAAAGAGACGCTCTTTTTGAGGAGTGGACCGAAAGATCGGAAGAATTGACAAGTATTACCGATTAAATTATAATGGTGAAGTACTATAATATTATATAAAGTGTTAAGTTGAGGTTTATGGCTGTATCAGTAGTAATCGGCGGCGGTGCGGCAGGTCTTATGGCTGCCGCTGCCTGCGCAACGCGCGGTAAAGATACCCTTGTGGTGGAAAAAATGCCCGTCTGCGCAAAAAAAGTTTGCATCACCGGTAAAGGCAGATGCAATGTAACGAATGCCTGTTTCGATCTGCCGGAACTGATTTCAAATGTTCCGCGCAATCCGCGTTTTTTGTATTCCGCGTTTTCCAATTTTATGCCGTATGACACTATGTCTTTTTTTGAAGATCTTGGTGTGCCGCTCAAAGTGGAAAGAGGCAACCGCGTGTTTCCCGTGTCTGATCACGCAAAGGATATCGCAAACGCGCTGATAAAGCATGCCGCGGATATGGGCGTCAGATTCATTCATACCGGCGCAAAGGCTTTTGCTTTTGATCAAGATCGGATCAGCGCGGTCATTTTGTCTGACGGCAGCAGGATCGAATGTGAAAGTGTGGCGCTCTGCACCGGTGGTATGAGTTATCCTGCCACCGGCTCAACGGGGGACGGCTATGCGCTTGCCAAAAGTGCCGGCCATACGGTTACCGATATCACTCCCGCACTTGTTTCTCTTAAAAGTAATGATGATTTCGTGCCCGAGCTTCAGGGGCTGAGTTTAAGGAATGTTGCAGTAAAACTTTTGAAAAACGGTAAAGCCTTTTATTCCGATTTCGGTGAGATGCTGTTTACGCATTACGGTTTGAGCGGCCCGGTTATTTTGTCCGCGTCCAGTCACATGGATAAGCCCGAAAACGGCGGGTATAAAATCATTATAGATTTAAAGCCCGCGCTTGATTATGAAACGCTTGATAAACGCATTCAGCGGGATTTTGCGGAATTTAAAAATAAGGATATTATAAATTCGCTTTCAAAACTTCTGCCTAAAAAACTGATTCCCGTAGCGGTGTCTCTTTGGGGCGTTCCCAACCATAAAAAGGTAAATGAAATTACGCGGGAGGAAAGGAAAAAACTGGTTCACCTGCTGAAAAATATGGAAGTAAATATTTCGGGATTTTATTCTATTGATTCCGCAATAATAACAAGGGGCGGTGTCTGCGTTCGGGAGATCGATCCGAAAACGATGCGCTCCAAAATCATTAAAAATCTTTATTTTGCCGGGGAAATCATAGACGTTGATGCCTATACCGGCGGATTTAATCTGCAGATCGCTTTTTCAACAGGCAGATTGTGCGGAGAAAATATGTAAGGATAGAAAGGTTGTTTTACTTTGATTAATGTTGCCATTGACGGCCCCGCCGGTGCGGGGAAAAGCACCGTTGCGCGCGGCGCGGCAAAAGAACTCGGTTACATTTATGTGGATACCGGCGCTCTTTACAGAACTGTTGCTCTTGCCGCTCAAAGAAAAAATATACTTGGCGATGAAGAAAAAATTGCCGGTATGCTTTCCTCTATAACCGTTGAGCTTAAATTTGATGATAACGGCGAGCAAAAGGTGTATCTCAACAGCGAGGATGTTTCTTCCCTTATCAGGACACCGGAAATCTCCATGGCTGCGTCCTCCGTGTCTCAGATACCGGCTGTCAGGGAATTTTTGCTGGAACTGCAGCGTTCCATTGCGCGTAATAATAATGTGATTATGGACGGCAGGGATATCGGCACAGTCGTATTGCCGAACGCCGATGTTAAGATCTTCCTGTTTGCCTCGCCGGAATGCCGGGCAGAAAGAAGATATAAGGAACTGATAGAAAAAGGCGAAGACGTCCGTTATGAGGATGTTTTAAAAGATGTAAATGACCGTGATTATCAGGACAGCCACAGAAAGATCGCGCCTTTAAAGCCAACCGAGGAATCCGTTATGGCGGATACAACAGGCAAAGCGCTTCCTGAAAGTATAGAAATGGTAGTTTCCGTTATTAAGGAGAAGATAAATGGTTAGTTTCGATTACAGCAAAGTAAAGCATTATAAATTCTACGGTTTTGTTAAAAAAGTTTTCGGTCCTCTGTTCAAGCTCATTTATAAACTTGAGTTTAAGGGGCTTGAAAACGTTCCGTCTGAGGCAGACGGAAGATACATAGTTGCCATCAATCATACGTGTGCGTTTGATCCGGTGTTTGTTTCCATGCCAAAGAATGTGCCGCCGCTTCATTTTATGGCAAAGGTGGAATTGTTTAAAAACCCTGTAGTCGGCTGGGTTATCAAGCACCTGTACGGCTTTCCCGTTAAAAGGGGAAAGGGCGATACCTCCGCCATTGAATACGGCGAAAAGATTATTGAAGAGGGCCATGTGATGGCGATCTGCCCGGAGGGCAAAAGGGTAAAGGATAAAAACGGCGTGCCGCAGAAAGCAAAATCCGGCGTTGCCATTATTGCAAAAGCCACAAATGCATCTGTTTTGCCTGTTGCAATCTACTGCAACGGCCCAATAAAAGCCGGCAAAAAGGTAGTGGTTTCTTACGGCAAAATGCTTTCCCTGCATGAAATGGGGCTGGATAAGGAAGAGATCACCCCGCATGACATCAAAAACGCGGCAAATACGGTTATGGATCATATCGTTGCACTGTGGGAGGCGGAACAGCATGCGGCAGATTAAACTTGCCAAAACAGCAGGCTTTTGCTTTGGAGTGGACAGAGCAGTAAACCTTGTCTATAAATTGGTTGAGGACGGCGAAAAAGTCTGCACCCTCGGCCCCATCATACATAATCAGCAGCTTGTGGAAGATCTGCAGTCCAAAGGCGTAAACGATATTTCCACACCTGAAGAATGCCAAAGCGGCTATAAGATCGTGATCCGCACACACGGCATTGAAAAAGAAACCTTGGGCGATATCCGGTCCAAAGGTCTTGCCTATATAGACGCTACCTGCCCGTTCGTGCTTAAGATCCACCGAATCGTCAGCAAGGCGCAGCCGGGCACGGTCACATTGATCGCCGGTGATTCCAATCACCCCGAAGTCAAAGGAATCCGCTCTTTCTGCGTTGGCGGCACCTATGTGTTTAAGAACAGTGCAGAACTTGCCGAGATTATTGAAAAATATAAAATTCCGTGTGAAAAATCGGTGATTTGCGTTTCTCAAACCACTTTTAGCACGGAAGAATGGAAAAAATGCGAGAAAATTCTTAAAAAGGTATGTACAAACTGCGAAATTTTTGATACAATATGCAGTGCAACGTCTGAAAGACAGGCAGAAGCGCTCGCGCTTGCCAAAGAGTGCGACGCCATGCTCGTTATCGGAGGTCGCCATTCATCCAATACTTGCAAGTTGAAAGATGTTTGTTCGGAATATGCACCCACTTTCTTGATAGAGACTGCTGCGGAGCTTGCCGATATGGATTTTTCGCGTTTCAATGTAGTTGGAGTTACTGCCGGGGCGTCTACACCCTCGGTAATTATCAAGGAGGTACTTAAAACCATGTCCGAAGAAATTAAAGAAAAGGAAGTTGAAGCAACACAAACTGTTGCGGAGACAGCAGAAGCCGCTGATAAAGCCGATAAGGCTGCTGTCGAAGCATCTGCTGATGGTGAAACCTTCGCAGAGATGCTCGAACAATCTTTCAGCGAAAACGACACCGGCAAAATCGTTAAAGGTGTTGTGGAAAACATTACGCCCACAGAAGTATTTGTGGATGTTCCCGGAAGAAAGCAGACCGGCGTTATCGCCCGTGAAGATCTTTCTGCCGAGCCGTTTGATAAGTGCGAGGATATCGTTTCCAAGGGCGATGTTCTGGATCTGATCATTCTGAAAACCAATGATCAGGACGGAGTTCTCAAACTCTCCAAGAAACTTACGGACAGTTTCAAGGGTTGGGAAGATATCGTTAAGGCAAAAGAGGACGACGAGATTCTGGAAGGCTATATCACCGCAGTTGTTCGCGGCGGCGTTCTTGCAACCGTTAAAGGCACGCGTGTGTTCATTCCGGCGTCTCTTTCCGGCGTTCCCAAGAATGAGGATCTCAATATCCTGAAGGGCACTACCGCAAGATTCAAGATCATTGATATCAATGAGCAGAGAAGACGTGCAGTCGGCTCTATCCGTGCCGTACTCAGCGAGGAACGCAGAAAGGCGCGCGAAGAGGCTTGGGCCAAACTGGAAGAGGGAATGGAACTTACAGGTACAGTTAAATCCCTTACCAATTACGGTGCTTTTGTTGATATCGGCGGCATAGACGGCATGATCCATATCAGCGAACTTTCCTGGACTCGTATCAAGCATCCGTCAGAGGTAGTCAATGTTGGCGATCAGGTTGAAGTTTACATAAAAGCGCTTGATCAGGAAAAGAAAAAGATCTCTCTCGGATTTAAGAAGATAGAAGATAACCCATGGGAGATTCTTAAGAGAGATTATCCTGTTGGCACGGTGATTAAAAATGCCAAGATTGTTGGAATCACTTCTTTCGGTGCGTTCGCCACGGTGATTCCCGGCATTGAGGGATTGATCCATATCAGCGAGATCAGCTGGAGCAGAATCAAGACCCCTGCCGATGTGCTGAAGGTAGGCGATGAGGTAGACGTTCTGATCACAAATATTGATTTTGATAAGAAGAGAGTCAGCCTTTCTATGAAACAATTGATTGAAAGACCGGAAGAAGGTATCCCCGCTCTTCAGTCTGACGATGCAGACGAAGTTTCCGAAGAACCTGCTGAGGATACAGTCGCAGAAGAGACTGTTGCAGAAACTACGGATGATACCGCTGCCGAGGCAGCAGTGGAAGAAACTGCCGCAGAGGAATAAAAAGTTAAGCCCGCCGTTTCGGCGGGCTTTTGTTATTCATCATTTTATACTGCTGATTAAGGAGTTTGTATGAAAGCCTTGTGTATCTGTGCCAGTCCTCGTCATAACGGAAGTTGTTCTTTTATTCTGGATTGTTTTATAAATGGCTTTATAACAGAAGAAAATACTGCTGAAAAGGTTTGTATTTCTGATGTGGATATACAGTATTGCCGCGGTTGCAAAAAATGTTATGAAAACGGAATCTGTATTCAAAAGGACGGTGTTTTGAATCTGGTGAAGAAGATGCTGGATTCAGATATCGTTGTTATCGCGGCTCCTTCCTATTGGGCGGATGTGCCCGGGCAGTTAAAAACGTTTTTTGACAGAAATACACCTTTTGGAGATACCAATCCAAATCGCATTGTAAAAGCAAAAAAACAAGTGCTTGGTGTATCCATTGTCGTCAGAGCAGGCAACTCCGAAAAGGAAAATGAGATCATACTTGATTTTATTGAGCACTATTACGGGCATATGGGAATCGCCCCGATACAGCGCTTTTCAATAAGAAATACAGACTCTCTTGATGATCTGATCACAAAGCAGAAACGCAATCTTGAAGAGATCTGTGCGTTTGCAGCCTCGTTAGGTAAGAATGATAAAGGAGAAACGATATGAGCGATTGGAATGCTGAAAGTTATTTGAAGTTTAAAAAGGAAAGAACGCAGCCTTGTATTGATCTTGCGGCAAGAGTGCGTTCTGCTGCGCCGAAAACCGTTGCAGATCTCGGATGCGGACCGGGAAACAGTACGGCGGTGCTGAAATCTCTTTTCCCCGGCGCAGTGATTACCGGGTTTGACAATTCTGAAAATATGATCCGCAATGCAAAAGAAAACTGCCCGGATCTTCAGTTTGAACTGCGTTCAGTATGGGATCTTGAACAAAATTATGATCTGATCTTTTCCAATGCCTGCCTGCAGTGGGTACCGGATCATGAAAAACTGATTCCGTTTCTGTTTGCAAAACTCAATTCCGGCGGATTGCTTGCCGTTCAGATGCCGATGAATGCCGAAGAGCCGCTTTTTAAAATCATCAAAGAAACAGCGGAAACTTCCGAATTTGATTTCAGCAGCGTTTATTTTGAAAAGAATGATATCCTGAAACCGGAAGCGTATTATGATCTGTTGAGCCGGCATACAGACTGCTTTACGATCTGGGAAACCGTTTATTATCATACCATGAAAGATCATTCTCAGCTGATCGACTGGGTGCGCTCCACTCGTTTAAGGCCGTATTTATCCGTTTTGAACGAACAGGAGCAACAACGCTTTGAGCAGGAAATTCTTGAACGGGCAATTAAAGCCTATCCGCCAACGGAAAACGGCAGCATTATTTTCCGTTTCAGGCGTTTGTTCTTTGTTGCACAGAAGTAGCCGCATAAAAAATGCCCTTGCGCTTATTTTGTCGCAAGGGCATTGCTCATTTTAGTCTTGATACTCGCTGAACAGGGAATCGATCAGGTTGTTGTATATCTTAACGGGATCTGCATAGAACTGATCCTTTATCATTTCTGCCTGCGCGGCTGTGGCCGCCCGCAAAGAAAGCGTCATAAAATCTTTTCCGCAGTCCTTAAAATGCATCGTAACCACATAATCTTCGCCGTCTTTTTCTATTTCCACTTCGTTTTCTTTTTTATAAAGTTCTTTAACGGCAAGTTTGGCGGCAAGTTCCACGCTTCTTTTACGCATGGAGTACGGCAGTTCATTTTCAATCAGCTCTACGATCTTTTCACAGTTGCTGGCAGGTTTCAGAAAACCGCGGTCATCAATGACGGCAAGGCCTTTATCCTTTATTTTTTGCAGCGCGCTTGTTGCCTCAAAGTAATTGGCAAATTCTCCCTCCGCCATTGTTCTGATCAAAACATCCTCAGTGAGCCGTTCTTTGGCATTTACAATAACGTAGCAGATCATTAAATATATATCCATGGTTGAGTGAAGCACACCGTCTGAAGAGCCGTAGGGCAGTGCGTCAAAGTTTAAATTTTCCTGATCTTTATCGCTCATAAAATCACCTCGTTTGAAAAATATATTAACATAATCTTTCCTCACTTGCAAACAATTTTGATTTATACTATAATAACAGCGTAATTTACCGCGCCTTTTACCTACTATAAAAATGCGCGTAAAAATATTTTGAAAGAGGTTGTTAAAATGAAAGAAGTAACAAAAAATACTATTATTGGTGATATTCTGGATATCTGCCCGGATGCTGCGCCGCTTTTTCTGGAGATCGGCATGCACTGCCTTGGCTGCCCTGCGTCAAGAGGGGAGACGATTGAACAGGCATGCGCCGTTCACGGCAATGATCCGGACGAACTCGTTAAAAAGGTAAATGAACTTTTAAATAAGTAAACGATGATTGATCTTTCTTTAAGACTAAAAGCCGTTGCCGACCTTGTTCGCCGGGATTCCTATCTTGCGGATATAGGTTGCGACCACGGCTTTTTGCCTGTATATTTGTTGCAGTGCGGCAAAATCAAAGGCGCCGTGGCGTCCGATATCAACAAGGGGCCGCTGGAGCGCTGCCGCGCGCTTGTGGAGCAGTATGATCTTTCGGCGCAGATCCAATGCGTTTTGTCTGACGGATTATCCAAAATCAGGTTTTCTGAGTTGCAGGATATTGCCGTTTGCGGAATGGGCGGGGAACTCATTGCGTCTATTTTAGAGCAATGCCCGTATTCAAAAACACCCGGTGTGCATTACATATTTAATCCGATGACGCACCCTGAAAAACTGCGTGCCTACCTTTGTAACAACGGCTATGAGATCGGCAGTGACCTGATCGTGAGGGATGGAAACCATGCCTATTCCGTGCTGGATGCGTATTATACAGGCGCAAAAAAAGATTATCCGCCTGCCTATTATTTTCTGGGAAATATCCGTGATTTTTCAGATAAAAATTATTTTAAAAGTCTTTTGCATTATCTGAAAAACAAGCAGAAAGGCGGAGCGGATTATACGCAGGTCATTCAGGAGATAGAGGCAAGATTATGATTACAGTTCAAGAGATTTATGATTATATCGATCATGAGGTTGCGCCTTTTGATACGCAGGAGGCATGGGATAATGCCGGTTTGATCACCGGTTCCGCGGATTCTGAAGTCAGCAGGGTCGTTATGAGCCTGGACGTTACAAAAGCCGCTGTTCAAAAAGCAGTGCAATGCAAAGCACAGCTGATCCTATCCCACCATCCGCTCATCTTTCAGGCGGTAAAACGGCTTGATCCGGATTCCGCACTTTATATGTGCGCGCAAAACAACATATCGGTTATCTCCGCCCACACAAATTTTGACAGGGCGCAAAACGGTATCAATACCAACCTTTGCAGAATTCTGGAACTTGAAAACGTAAAGCCGGTTGACGGCACTTTTATTGTGACCGGCGAATTGCAAAAGGAAATGTCGGCAGCGGCGTTTGCCCGTTTTGTGTCCGGTAGGCTGCATGTAAGCGGACTCCGGTATACGGGTTCGAGTAGGCCAATCAAAACGGTTGCGGTCGGCGGCGGCGCCTGCGAGGAGTATCTGCCGCAGGCAATGCGGTTTGCCGATTGTTTCGTTACCGGAGATACGAAATATCATGTGATGCTGGAGGCGGCGGAACACGATTTCTGCATGATCGGCGCAGGTCACTTTGAAACGGAATCCATGGCGTTTTTGATGCTCAAAGAGAGAATCTCTGAAAAATTCCCGGATGTGGAATTTATTTCCGCTGAGCAGCAGAATCCGGTTTTGGCGGTGTTGTAATGGCGCTTGACGGAATTTTTTTATATCATCTGAAAAATGAGGTTTCAGCATTCGCTGTGGGGGCACGGATCGAAAAAATCCACCAGCCTTCAAAAGAAGAACTTTTATTCTCTCTTCGTTCGCGTGAAGGCGCCAAAAAACTGCTTTTATCCTGCCGGGCGGATACGGCAGGTATCTATTTTACCGATTACCCGCCGGAAAATCCTTCTAAGCCGCCGATGCTCTGCATGCTGCTCAGAAAACATCTTTCCGGCGCAAAGATCCTGTCTCTTGAACAGGACGGGCTGGAACGAATCATCAGGATAAAACTGCAGGCGGTCAATGAACTCGGCGATCTGGTCGGCTTTACCCTTGTTGTGGAGATCATGGGCAGGTACAGCAATATTATTTTGGTGGACGGCAATGGAATCATTATGGATGCGTTAAAGCGCGTGGATGAGGGCAAATCGCATGTAAGAACGGTTATGCCCGGCGAGCCATACGCTGCCCCCCCGGCGCAGGATAAACTGAATCTGCTTGAAGTCAGCCCGGATCAGATCAAAGCCAGGATATCCCTGTCGCACCGCGCGCCGGCAAAGGCGTTTCAGGATGCCGTTATGGGCGTTTCTCCCATCGTTTGCCGGGAATATGAAAACGGCGTTTCTGTGGAAAAGATCAGGGAATATGCGCTTTCGCCGCATCCGGTTGCGATGATTACCGATAAACCGATCGATTTTACGTTTATGCCGGTAACGCAGTATGGCGATCTTGCCGAGATCAGAGCCTTTGATACGTTTTCTCAGACGCTGGATTATTTTTATCATGAACGCGTTACGATAGACAGGATTCGCCAGCGTTCGGGTGAACTGTTCAAAACGATTAGCACCCTTCAGGAAAGAGCGGTCAGGAAAGCGCTGAACCGGCAAAAAGAGCTGGAGGATTGCGCTGATAAAGAGGAGTATAAGATCTTCGGCGATCTTATCACTGCGGAGCAGTACGCTCTGAAAAAAGGCAGCGCAGTTTATGAAGTCAATAATTTTTATGATCATAATTCGGTTATAAAGATACCGGCAGATCCTGCGCTTACGCCGGTTCAGAATGCGCAGAAGTATTATAAAGAGTACAGAAAAAAGCAAACTGCTGAATCCAAACTTACCGGCTTTATTCGGGATGCGCTTTCAGAGGCGAAATACCTTGAATCCGTATCGGATGCACTTTCGCGCGCTGTTTCAGACAGCGAGATCACGGCAATCAAAAATGAACTGGTGGAAACGGGATTTCTGAAACGCAGGCAGCAGCCCGATCGGAAAAACAAAAAAGCGCTGAAACCTCTTGAATATGAAAGTTCGGATGGCTTTTTGATATTTGTGGGAAGAAATAATGTGATGAATGACCGCCTTACGCTGAAAACCGCATCCAATCGAGATCTTTGGTTTCATGTAAAGGATACGGCCGGTTCACACGTGATTGTTAAAAATGACGGCAGGGAGTTTACAGACTGTGTGATCCGAGAGGCAGCAATGCTTGCTGTTCTCAACAGCAAAGCGCACGCTTCTTCCAATGTTGCCGTTGATTATACAGAGGTCAAAAATGTAAAAAAACCAAACGGCGCCAAACCCGGCATGGTGATTTATGAAACTTATAAAACGGAATATGTAACACCAAATGAAGCGGAACTGGAAAGGATAAGAAAAATTGTATAATATAGCGGTGATTCTTGCTGCCGGAAACGGCACAAGGATGGGAATCGAAAAAAGTAAACTGCTGCTGGAGATCGGCGGAAAGACGGTAATCGAAAGAACAGTGGAAACGTTTGAGAATATGGCGGAGGTCGATGAGATCATTGTCGTTTGCCGCGAATGTGATTTTGAGATGTTTTCGAATCTTCTTCCCGATGAAAACGTAACTTTCGTTATCGGCGGGGAAAGCAGGCAGCAAAGTGTGAAAAACGCCGTGGACACCATTGATGAGTGCGATTACATTTTGATCCATGACGGCGCACGGCCGCTTGTACGGGAAGACACGATCATCAGAACATTGGATAAAGCGCAGACGGACAGAGCCGCCGCGGCGGGCGTATATGTAAAGGACACTGTAAAGCTCGTGGATGATGATCTGAATGTGGTCGGCACGCCGGATAGAAAATACCTCGTTTCCATTCAGACGCCGCAGATCTTTGATTTTACTTTATATAAGCAGGCGCTCGATAAGGCAACGGAGCAGGGAAAAGAGTATACGGATGACTGCCAGCTTGTTGAACATTTCGGCGCGAAAGTCAGCGTTGTGATCGGCGAATATGACAATATTAAGATCACTACAAAAAGCGATGTTCCGCTTGCGGAAAGTTTGCTGAAAGCACGTGCGGAGGGCAGATATGAATAAGATTAGAATCGGGCACGGTTATGATGTGCACCGTTTGCAGAAAGGCAGAAAATGCATCATCGGCGGTGTAGATATCCCCAGTGATTTAGGCCTTTTAGGCCATTCGGATGCAGATGTGCTGCTGCATGCCGTGGCGGACGCGCTTCTCGGGGCAGCGGCGCTGGGCGATATCGGAACACATTTTCCGGATACTTCGCCGGAATTTGAAGGGGCGGACAGCCTTGTTCTGCTCCGAAAAACCGTTGCGTTAATCAAGGAAAAAGGATGTTCAGTCTCAAATATTGATGCTACCGTTATAGCACAGACGCCGAAACTGGCGCCGTATATCTTGCAGATGCGTCAGAATATCGCGGCCGCTTGCGGCGTAGAAATTGACTGCGTGTCCGTTAAGGCAACTACGGAAGAAAAGCTGGGCTTTACCGGTAATATGCAGGGCATAAGCGCCCACTGTGTTTGCCTTATTGAAAAAGAATAATATTTAAATTTATGTGCCGCATATCCATTGTGCGGCACTTTTTTGCAGATTTTTGCTTGCTGTTTAAAGCAAAAATTTCATATCTGTAAGTTTTTTATAATTATTTTTTGAAATATTTGTAAACACTATTGACAAATCGGAAAAAGTTGCTAAAATAGTATTAGCACTCAGGGATAGAGAGTGCTAATCGAGGAAACAATATTTTACAGAGGTGAAATTGATTATGACTATCAAACCACTTGCAGACAAAGTTTTGCTTGCCCCTATGGAGGCAGAGGAAACAACAGCGTCAGGGCTTTTCATTGCTGCGTCCGCGCAGGAAAAACCTGAATTTATGAGCGTTGCCGCAGTCGGACCGGGAACAGAAAAATACCCCATGACTGTTTCCGTTGGCGATAAGGTTATTATCACCAAGTACAGCGGTACAAATGTTAAGGTAGACGGCAAAGAGTATACGATCGCATCCGTGAAAGATATACTTGCTGTTGTGGAGTAATCACGGCTAAAGGAGGAATCATTTTATGGCAAAAGATATAATTTTCGGCGAGGAGGCGCGCAAAGCGCTCCAGAGCGGTATTGATAAGCTTGCAAATACCGTAAAGATCACACTCGGCCCCAAGGGCAGAAATGTAGTTCTTGATAAAAAATATGGCTCACCGCTCATCACAAATGACGGCGTTACGATCGCAAAAGAGATTGAACTTGACGATCCTTTTGAAAATATGGGCGCGCAGCTTGTTAAGGAAGTTTCTTCCAAAACGAATGATGACGCAGGCGACGGCACAACTACAGCAACCCTGCTTGCGCAGGCGCTCGTTCGCGAAGGCATGAAGAATGTTGCCGCGGGCGCAAATCCTATGGTTGTTAAAAACGGTATCAAAGCAGCTGTTGACGCTGCCGTTGATGCGGTCAAAGGCAACTCGCGCCAGGTAAAGGGTTCGGACGATATCGCAAGAGTTGCAACGGTATCTGCCGCGGATCCGGAGATCGGCAAACTGGTTGCCGATGCCATGGAAAAGGTTACGGCAGACGGTGTAATCACGGTTGAGGAATCCAAGACGGCGGATACGGTTTGTGAGGTCGTTGAAGGCATGCAGTTTGACCGCGGCTATATCAGCCCTTATATGGTAACTGATACGGATAAAATGGAAGCCGTTATTGACGATGCGCTTATCCTGATTACGGATAAGAAGATCTCTACCGTTCAGGATATTCTTCCTCTTCTGGAGGCTGTTCTTAAGAGCGGTCAGAAACTCGTTATCATTGCGGAGGATGTTGAGGGCGAAGCGTTGCAGACCATTCTTCTGAATAAACTTCGCGGCACCTTCACCTGTGTATGTGTAAAGGCTCCCGGATTCGGCGATAGAAGAAAAGATATGCTTCAGGATATCGCAATCCTTACCGGCGGTCAGGTAATCACATCTGATCTCGGCATTGAACTGAAAGATGCCACTATGGATATGCTCGGCAAAGCGCGTCAGGTAAAGGTAACAAAAGAAAATACCATTATTGTTGACGGCGCCGGCAACAGTGATGATATCAAATCCCGCGTTCATCAGATCAGGCAGGCGATCGAAGCCTCTACTTCCGATTTTGACCGTGAAAAACTTCAGGAGCGTCTTGCTAAAATGGCAGGCGGTGTAGCCGTTATCAAAGTCGGCGCTGCAACTGAAACGGAAATGAAAGAAAAGAAGCTCCGTATTGAAGATGCGCTTGCCGCTACAAAAGCAGCAGTTGAAGAGGGCATCGTTGCAGGCGGCGGTGTTGCGCTGATCAATGCAATTCCCGCTGTTGAAAAACTTCTGGATACAGATGATGCGGATTACAAGACCGGTGTTTCCATCGTTTTGAAAGCGCTGGAAGAACCTGTTCGCCAGATTGCTGCAAACGCAGGCATGGAAGGTTCCGTTATTCTGGATAAGATCAAGAATTCGGATAAAACCGGCTACGGTTATAATTTTGCTACCAACGAATATTGCGATATGATTGATAGTGGTATCGTTGATCCTACCAAGGTAACACGTTCCGCAATTCAGAACGCATCTTCTGTTGCTGCAATGGTTCTGACTACAGAATCACTTGTAACCGATATTAAAGATCCTAAGGCGGATGCCGCAAATGCTGCCGCTATGGCTGCAGCACAGGGCGGTATGTATTAATAATACCCAAAAGCCTCCCGAAAAGGGAGGTTTTTTTGGTTTTGCGTGTGCATTGGTTTCAAAAATCTGAAAGAGAATTTTTTTGCCGTTCGCTCTTTGCACTAATCTTCAAGCACTTTTGATTTTGTTGATTTTTGATAAAAAATCGACAGATAATGATTGAATTTATATTTTATTATGATATAATTATTTAAGAAAATATTTTTACACTTTGTTCTCTTTGTGCTGTTTAGATCGGCAAATTTTGTTTTTGGTTTAATTTTGGCTATATAAAGTTGTCTTTATATATAATAAAATTGTGGAAAGGATGTTTTAAATGAAAACAAAAAAAGCAGTCGCTGTGCTTATGTCTGCGCTCATAATCCTTTCGTCCTTAGCAGTCGGCGGTTTTACTGCCTCAGCGTCAACCTATTCGGTTGAACAGCTTGAGACGCTTTGCGAAACGTATGAGCAAAAGATGAACGGCAGCGCATATACAAATATGCAGGCTGCTTACGATGCGTGGTATGATGCCCAGGCATATCTGGTTGGCGTTCAGGCAGGTATGGCTGATCCCCAGGATGTGGATACTTATTATACCGCGCTTGAAACGGCTATCAATAATATGGAACCATGGCAGGCGGTTTCCACGCAGGATGTGCAGCCTACATTCAACAATGAGGCAACCGGAACTGCATATGACGGCTATATGCATGACGGATTTGACTACACAACGAATCTGCTGTATTTTGCTGCGTGCCCAAGTTATTCTACAAATGATACAAATGCGGATGTAATCATCGATATGTATTATCCGAATGCGGTTATGATGTATGACGGTATTGAATCGCATACACCTACCATGCCGATTATGGCGCTTGCTTCCAAAAGCACCAGCAGCGCCAGATATATCTATCAGTTATATCCTGCAGAATCCGCTGAGAGCAATGCCGACAATCCGTATTTCAGGCTCACTGAGAACTGGCACGGCGTAAGCACTGACGGCGTAGATCATACTGCCTGCTGGCAGTGGACCATGGATGAAGCCAATGTAAACGGAACGCCTCAGGGGTTCGCCGGAGCATCCAGCACGGATAATCGTTTGGGGCTTTATAGAAGCGGCGCGTCATTTTGGGCTGATCCAAGCGTCGCTGCAATGGCAAACGGTATGCAGTTTGTCGGCAGTATGGATTCCGGCACCTATTCTGCTGCTTATAATCTGGATTGGTACAGACTGACAGGGGACGGCGCTGATGATTCTAAAATTTTCAGCAATACAAGCGCAACGATTTATGTGGTAAATTATAAGGCTTTGCTTGATGCCATTGACGGCGCAGGCCTTGAGAATATCACCTCTTACAGTTATTCCGGCGCAACGGCACTGATCAGGGCGGTTCAGACGTGCATGAATGTAAATCCGAACGGTTATGATTATGCGTCTGATACGGCAGGTGCCGTCAGCAACTGCGCGGCTGCGATCCAGAGCGCTGTGAATGCCGTTAATACGGCAAAATCATCGCTCGGCACAATGAATGTTGCAAGTTATATGACGCTTGCCGGTCATTATGCAGACTATACAGCAGCGTACTCCGCAGGGCAGGGTAATTACACGGAAGATTCTTGGGGTGCGTTTCAAGATGCTTATGAAGCGGCGTCCAGCCTTCTTACCTCTGTTGTAAATCAGACGGCGTACATGACTTCTGCGTCTTCAGATGCACTTGTAAATGCATATACGAATCTTAAAGAAAATGTTGTTCCCGACGTAACCTATACCTATTATTTCGCGAACGGCAGCAGCACAACGGTTTACGCGCCTGCCGGCACAGAACCTGCGGCGCCGCAGAATACGGCAACGACTGCAGCTGTTTCCAATAATAACGGCACACATACAACGATCTCTTACAGCTGGCCGCAGTGGCAGGAGGGTACCACGGATTACAGAGAAGTACCTTCAGAAAACACGGTTTCCTGCTCTATGGCAGTTATAGAAGAGGCAGTTGAGCCTACCCGTGCACAAGCGGGCAAAACTGCGGTTGAGCAGTGCCCCGTTTGCGGCTATACTACCGGCGGTGAAACGATTGATCCGCTCGGCGTTCTGATCACGGTTGAGCAAAACGAGCTTGGTTCAACAACGCTCAACAGCGCGCCGACAACCGGTGATGCACAGAAAGTGGCATATGGTGAGAATTATACGATCACTGCCGTTGCGGCAGATGACGCTGAATTTGTGGGCTGGCAGGTAAACGGCAAACTGATTTCCACAAACCCGTCTTACACAACAGCTGCGTATGCGGATCTGACTTATGTTCCTGTTTTTGCCGAAAAAGTGGATGACTTTACCGTAACATTTGTAGATCAGTTTAATATGGTTCTTGCAACCTATACAAATTCAGAACTTGCAAGTTTGGAAGAAATGCCGGATACCTATGATTATCTCGGTTATGACTTCACCGGCTGGAGCATGACGCTGGACGATATTAAGGCGCTTGATGAAAACGCTGTTGTAACCGCTTATTATGAAAAGAGCGATTCTATGACGTTTACCGTGAATGCGCCCGGATGCGTCATTACAACCGGCGGCAATACGTATTACGACATTGCAGAAGTAGGCTTTGACGCGTCTGTAACCGTTGCCCCGCAAAGCGGCAGTGCAACTTCTTGGACGGTAAACGGAAATGTGGCTGCATACGGTGCGGAATATACATTCTTTGTAACGGCGGATGTTGAGGTTGCCTTCTCGGGTGATGATGTTACCGCTCTGCCAACCGTTGCCGCTGTTGATGTTACACCTACGGAAAACGGTCAGGTAAGATTCCTTGCAACAAGAAATGTTCCGGAAGGTTATACGCTTCTGGAGTCCGGCTTTGTATACGGCAAGGATTTTGAAAATCCTGAATCTGCGCTCGTTCTTGAAAACGCGAACAACGGCATCTGCTATATCTATAAAAACAGCAATATGGCAAATGACGGGCAGTTTGCTCTTACGTTCGGCATCACTTCACATACCGGCACCGCTTATGCGCGCGCCTATGTGATTGCCGCAGACAGCACAGGAAACACACAAGTTTACTATGCGGATGTGCAGCATTTCGACTACGGCGCATAAAATGCAATAATCAACTTTTAAAAGGGAGTGCAACGCTCCCTTTTATTTTTATTTCAAATTTTGTTGACAAATTTTTTTGTTTATATTATAATCTTAGCAATACATGAGAAACACGCAGACGGGAACAAAAATCGTCCTTCGCCTTTTTTCAGAGAATTGCCGGTCGGTGCAAGGCATAAAAAGAAAGAGCGTAATATCCTCCCCGAGTGGCCGCGTTGAATTTGCAGTAAACGCGGACGGCAGCATCCGTTAGAATTGCAGCGAATGATCGTTCGCGTAAGTGCATCATGATGATGAATTAGAGTGGTACCACGGTATTTATATCGCCTCTTTGCTTTGCAAAGGGGCGTTTTTTAATGCGCTTTCGCATGTATACATTTCTGAGAGGAGCAATGCTTTATGCAAAACTGTGTTGAGATTCGCTGGCACGGCAGGGGAGGCCAGGGCGCAAAGACCGCCGCGCTGCTTCTTGCCGATGTTGCGTTTAAGACGGGTAAGTATGTTCAGGGTTTTCCGGAATACGGGCCTGAAAGAATGGGCGCGCCGATCACGGCGTATAACCGAATCAGTACGGATCCGATTCGGGTGCACTCCAATATTTATGATCCGGATTTTGTTGTTGTGGTAGACGAAGGGCTTCTGGATACCGTGCATGTAACAGACGGGCTTTCTGAAAACGGCGCAATCCTGATCAATACCGCAAAAGATAAATCGGAGATTTCCGAAAAACTCCACGGATACAAGGGCGCGGTTTACACGATCGATGCCAAAAAGGTTTCCAAAGCCTGCCTCGGCAGGTATTTTCCGAATACGCCTATGCTTGCAGGCATTGTAAAGGTTTCCGGCGTTATGGAATGGGATGATTTTTATAATGAGATGCGTGCGTCCTTTATGCACAAATTCTCTTCTAAGCCGGAAGTCATAGATGGAAATATGAATGCGCTGAAGATGGCGTTTGACGAAGTTAGGTAAGGAGGTTGGCGTTTCATGAAATCAGATGTAAATAAATTAGGTCTTGAATGTAAGTGGCAGGATCTGACCGAAGGTATGCAGATCTACGGCGAGTCTACTTCGCTTGCCTTTCATACCGGGGAGTGGACTTCCGTTAAACCTCAGCTTAACGAGTCGTTATGTGTGCATTGCCTGATGTGTGTTCCCGTCTGCCCGGACAGTGTAATTCCTGTGATTGACGGCAAAAGAGGGCCTTTTGATTATGACCATTGCAAAGGCTGCGGTATTTGTGTAAAAGCGTGCCATACAGGCGCGATCACCATGAAAGGAGTGAAGTGAGATGGCAAGGAAAGACAGATTAAGCGGAAACGAGGCGGTTGCCGAGGCGCTCCGCCAGATCAATCCGGATGTTATGGCGGCTTTCCCGATCACCCCATCCACGGAAATTCCGCAGTATTTTTCAAAACTTGTTGCGAACGGGCAGGTCGATTCTGAATTTGTCCCGGTAGAATCCGAACACTCCGCTATGTCCGCCGTAATCGGCGCGGAGGCGGCTGGCGCGCGTTCCGTTACGGCCACTTCTTCCGCCGGCATGGCGCTGATGTGGGAAGAACTCTATCTTGCAGCGTCCAACCGACTGCCCTGCGTTTTAACGCTTGTAAACAGAGCCCTTTCCGGCCCGATCAATATTAACTGTGATCACAGCGATTCCATGGGTGCGCGTGACGCCGGCTGGATCCAGATTTATGCTGAGAATAATCAGGAAGTTTATGATAACCTGGTTATGGCATACAGAATCGGCGAACACAAGGATGTACGCCTTCCCGTTATGATCTGCCAGGATGGTTTTATCACTTCGCATGCCGTTGAAAATATCGAACTGCTTGAGGATCAGGCGGTCAGAGATTTTGTTGGCGATTATAATCCGGAGAACTACCTTTTAAATCCGGAATGCCCCATGGCGGTTGGCCCTTACAGCGTTACAAATTATTATTTTGAGGCAAAGAGGGCACAGGCAGAGGCGCTCAAACATGCAAAACAGGTAACGCTTGATGTTGCCGCCGAGTATGAAAAGATCAGCGGCAGAAAATACGGCCTTTTTGAAGAGTATAAAATGGATGATGCGGAATTTGCCGTTGTCATCATCGGTTCTGCCGCCGGTACTACGAAAGAGGCTGTTGATCAGCTCAGAAGTCAGGGCAAAAAAGTGGGCGTATTAAAAATTCGCCTGTTTCGTCCTTTCCCGGCAAGCGAAATTGCCCAAAGTCTGAAAAAGTGTAAGGCCGTTGCGGTTATGGACAGAACGGAAAGCTTTAACGATAACTGCGGCCCGCTCGGCGCAGAAGTTACCACCGCGCTTTACAGAGCAAATGCAGATACACTTATACTGAACTATGTATATGGCCTTGGCGGAAGGGATGTGCGTGTCTGCGATATGACCGAAATTTATGAAGAACTTGAAAAAACTGCCCCAAAAGGCGTTGTTGAAGAACCTTACCGCTATATGGGCGTAAGAGAATAAGGGGGGGCGGCGATCATGTATAATTTTAAAGAATTTGTAGGCAGGGAAGACCGCCTTGCAGGCGGCCACAGAATGTGCGCCGGCTGCGGCGGCACCATTGCCGTAAGGAACGTATTAAAAGCGATCAAACCGGGCGATAAAGCCGTTGTGGGCAACGCTACGGGCTGCCTTGAAGTTTCTTCGTTTCTGTATCCTTATACTTCTTATAAAGACAGCTATATCCATAACGCGTTTGAAAACGCAGGGGCAACCATGGCGGGTGTTGAAAGCGCCTACAATGTATTAAAGCGCAAAGGCAAGCTGAACGATACATATAAGTTTATCACGTTCGGCGGCGACGGCGGCACATATGATATCGGGTTTCAGTCTCTTTCCGGCGCAATGGAAAGGGGTCATGATATGGTTTATGTTTGCTATGATAACGGCGCGTATATGAATACCGGTATTCAGCGTTCTTCGGCAACGCCGATGTTTGCGGACACCACTACAACGCCTGTTGGCAAAGTTTCAAACGGCAAGCCGCAGTACAGAAAAGATCTTGCCGCAATCATCGCAGAGCATCAGGTGCCTTATGTTGCGCAGACCACGTTCTTTCAGAATTTCAGGGATCTTCATATTAAGGCTGAAAAAGCGATTTATACAAAAGGTCCGGCGTTTCTGAACATTATGGCGCCGTGTCCGCGCGGCTGGCGTTATAACACCTGGGATATCATGGAGATCTGCCGCCTTGCGGTTGAAACGCGCTACTGGCCTTTGTTTGAGGTAAAGGACGGCGTATGGACGCTCAATTACGAGCCCAGAAAATATGTGCCCATCGAGGAATGGCTCGTAAAGCAGGGCAGATTCAAGCACATGTTCAAGCCTGAAAATGAGTGGATGATCGAAGCGTTCCAGAAAGAGGTAGACCGCCGCTGGGATGAACTTCTCAACCGCTGCACCCGCCATATGGGCGCATAAAAATGATCCTCCGATCACTCGGAGGATTCAGACTGTCGATAAAGTCGGCTGAACCGCGCGACATATGCTTTACATATTCAAAACGGCAAAAATAACAAACCGTAGAATAGCAACTTAATTGTAAACAAATAAATACGTTTGAAAACAGTTAAATGCCGCATGAAACAAGTGTTCTTGCGGCATTTGCGCTTTCCGCCTTTCGCTCGGGGGCAGTACCGTTGTACGGCACCCGCTCGCGAAAAACGAAATTCAGCCCGATTTCTCGAAGTCTTCTCAGCGTGTAGGACTGCACATTTTTCTGAATTTACACCTTTTTCTACACGCTGGATTCTCCGATCGCTCGGAGGATTTTTCTTTTCTCAGCTTTACACTTTTTCGATAATATGTTATGCTTGAATTAGTTTACTAAATGTTTTTTTTGAGGAGCAGCCGAATGGAAAGAAGACTCGTTGAAACAATAAAAGTATCAACAGAAATCATGTTCCACAATTTTTACGTTACGCTTGTAACATGCGATATGGACTATGTATTATGCGATTTGCCTATATGGAAGCATTGTTATCATACGCTTCATTCGTGTGATCAGTGGTACATAAATCCTTTGGATTATGAAGAGCCGCCGTTTCATGAGGACGGGCTTAACAGTCTGGATTATCTCGGCACAAAAGTTTTATCTCGGCAGGAACTGCTTGATTATTTTGAAAAAGTAAGATCCAAGATCATGCGTTATCTGGATAGCCTTAACGATTCCGATTTATATGAAAATCCGGCAGGTTATAAGCATAACAGGCTGGAATGTATAATAGGGCAGATGCGGCATTTCTACGCACATCTCGGCAATATAAACGCCACAACGATTATTGAGACCGGCAAATGGCCAAGGGTGGTCGGTATGTCGGGCCTTGAAAAAGGGCTTGATAAAAACGATCTTTATGAGGAGTAATTATGCCGAATACGATTGGGGGTTGCTGAAATCGGATTCACCTATTTGTCAGATATATAAATGTTGTTTTTTTAATCACCTTATTTTCGAAAAAGAGTAAAACAGGCTCGTAAAAAACGCTCCCGGCAGTGCTTTTTCAACTGCCGGGAGCGTTTTTCATTTTTTCTTAGGTTGCACTTATTGATGTCTTACCTATATACATGTTACATTTGGAATCTTCTTACGTATTCTTCAATACAGGTTTGAATGATTTCTTCCGCCGCCTCCCGGTTTTGAAATTCGTTGACGATTGTTCGTTTATCATTTTCAAGAATTTTATAAACTTCAAAGAAATGCCTGATCTCATCAAATCTGTGTTTCGGCAGTTCGCTGATGTCCGTATAGCAGTTATAGTTCGGGTCGTTCACGGGCACGGCAATGATCTTTTCGTCCTTGCTGCCGCCGTCTTCCATAATGAGAACGCCGATCGGTGAGCATTCCACGATCGTCATCGGCTGTATTTTTTCACTGCATAAAACAAGTACGTCAAGCGGATCGTTGTCGCTGGCATATGTTCTGGGAATAAAACCGTAGTTCGCCGGGTAGTGCGTGGAAGTGAACAAAACTCTGTCCAGTTTCAGCATACCGGTTTCTTTATCCAGTTCATACTTGTTCTTGCCGCCTTTTGGTATTTCGATTACGGCGTAGAATCTGTTCTTCTTGATCCTTTTGGGGCTTATGTTATGCCATATGTTCATAGGAACGCCTCCTTTGGTATTTGTACCCCCATTCTAACATTAAATTCAATAAAAAACAATATGTTATAGATTATTATTGAAACGAAAGAAAATTTGCATTATAATATGCACTGATAAAAAAACAGAGGTGCCGTTATGAAGCAGAAAAGCCGCATCGCAACAATTCAATATGCTTTTAAGAAATCTTTGCCCGTATTGTTCGGCTATCTTTTTCTGGGTTCGGCATTCGGAATCATGCTTTATAATGCAGGATATAACTGGGTCTGGGCGGCATGTATTTCCTTGGTGGTTTTCGCCGGTTCAGGGCAGTTCCTTCTGGTATCCCTGCTTACTTCCGCCGCAAGTATACCAACGGTTGCTGTGATGACCTTGTTTATTAATTCGCGCCATATGTTTTACGGCTTGTCCCTTATTGACAAGTTCAAGGCAGGCGGATGGCGTTATCCGTTTATGATCTTTACCCTTACAGATGAAACCTATTCGGTCAATGTTTCTATTCAATCTGTTCCGGATCGGGTGGATGAGCCGAAAGCCAGATTCCTGATCGGCGAACTGGATCATCTTTACTGGATTGCCGGGTCTGTGCTTGGGTCTCTGCTCGGGCAGAGTCTGCCGATCGATTTTACCGGGATAGACTTTTCCATGACCGCGCTTTTCACCGTTATTTTTGTAGATCTGATCATCGATATAAAAAGCAGAATGTGCGGCGCAGTGGGTTTGTTCAGCGCCTTTATCTGCCTGATGATCTTCGGGGCGGATCAGTTTCTTCTTCCCGCCCTGATTTTAACGGTTATACTGCTTGTTGTGGCAAGACCGTTTTTAATTAAGAAGGGGGTAGAAAAATAATGCCTCTTTCTGTTAAAGATACGCTGATCATTATCGCCGTTGCCGCCGTCTGCACCTTTGCCACCCGCCTTGTGCCGTTTGTTTTGTTCAGCGGCAAGAAAGAACCGCCTAAATTTGTTCGCTATTTGGGTTCTGTTCTGCCGGTGGCAATCATAGGCGTTCTGATTGTTTATGGCATTGGCGATGTTCGTGATACCGGGTTTATGCAGCTTTTGCCGAAACTGATCGCGGTTGCCGCCACGGCTCTTGTGCATTTATGGAAACGAAATACACTGCTTAGTATTGCCGTGGGCACGATCGGTTATATGCTGCTGATTCATTTTGTGTTTTAGAACGCTTGACCGACGGCAAGAATTATTATAAAATATTTTTATACTTTTATAAAATAATTTATGGGTAAGGAGTAAAGCGTATGCCTTTTGTAAATGTAAACACAAACACAAAGATCACAAAAGCACAGGAAATTGCCGTAAAGTCTGAAATGGGAAAGGCGATTGAAAACCTCGGCAAAACGGAAAACTGGCTTATGGTAGGATTTAACCCGGAAATGCCTTTGTATTTTCAGGGCAGCGATGCGCCTGCCGCTTTTGTGGATATATCCGTTTTCGGCAAATCAAGCGACGCACAGTGCGAGCAGATGACCGCCGCTGTTTGCGATATTGTGGAAAAGGAACTCGGCATTTCCGCGTCAAGAACCTATGTTAAGTATTCCGGCACTGCCCAGTGGGGCTGGAACCGCTCCAATTTTTAATGGTGGCAGTCATGACGCTTCAGGAAATAATTGACCAAAGCAATCGTATCGTTTTCTTTGGAGGCGCCGGGGTTTCTACGGAAAGCGGTATTCCGGATTTTCGCTCTGTAGACGGACTGTATCATCAAAAATATGACTATCCGCCGGAGGAGATCTTATCCCATACTTTTTTTGAGAAACATACGGCTTATTTTTATAAATTTTACCGTGATAAAATGCTTTGTCTGAATGCTGAACCAAATGCGGCGCACCGCAAACTGGCACAGCTTGAAAAAGCAGGAAAACTTTTGGCTGTTGTTACCCAAAATATAGACGGACTGCATCAAAAGGCCGGCAGTAAAAATGTTTTTGAGCTTCACGGCACTACGCTGCAGAATCACTGCACTTCCTGCGGAAAATTCTTTACTGCGGAATATATAAAAGATTCCGCGGATATTGCACGCTGTGACAGCTGCGGAGGCGTCATAAAACCGGATGTGGTCCTTTATGAGGAAAGCCTGGATACGGATACAATCAACGGCGCGGTTGCCGCTATCTCTTCAGCAGACTGCCTGATCGTAGCCGGCACAAGTCTTGTGGTTTATCCGGCCGCCGGGTTCATTCGGTATTTTAAAGGCAAGCATTTTGTTCTGATCAATAAAACGCCGACGCCTGCCGATTCTCTGGCGGAGCTTGTTATACATGATAGTGTCGGCAAAGTGCTTTCCCAGATCCGGGTTAAGGAGTGAACTTATGAAAAAATTTTTATCCTTTTTTTGCGTGGCTGCTGTGATTTGCTGTATCTTCTCCGGCTGTTCCACACAATCTGCAAAAGACGCCGGATTTTCCCTTGCATATACATATGACTCTCATTATTCTAATATAGACGAAGGGGTTATACAGGTTTATGATGATCTTTGCGCGGCTGTTTCGCAGGGGGAGACTTCCATTTCCGTAAATAATGAATCCTACAGTGATGCAAGCAGACTGTTTTATATCTGCTTTCCGCTTTCCTCACTTGTCAGCGATATCAATCTGAATTCAGACGGCAGTTTGCGGATCACGTATAAAGAAACACAGTCTCAGCATAAAGAACTGGTTGAGCAGTTTACGGATAAAGTGTATGCGATATTATCTGATTGCGGCTATCCGGATATAAAAGGTAACGCGCTTTTGCTGAATCTTTACAGTTATGTTGCGGAAAATGTGCAGCAGGATCTGGATCATTCCACCGCCTATGACGGCATTATTAGCGGCGCCGGCTCTTCTTCGGCGTATGAGGCAATGTTTCGCTATCTTGTTCAGCAAGCGGGTTTTTCCGCGTCAAGGGTATATGGTGTTTCCTATGACGGAACCCATTTTCTGACCGAAGTGGATGTGGATGGGGAACTCTATTATTTCGATCCGTGTGCTGAAAATACGTATTCCGCCGGAAAAGGGCTTTCGTATTTTGGTCTGGGGTATATCGGTCTGCAGCAAATGGGTCTTGGCAGCGAAGTGTATTATTCGGATGACGCGTCGATTCCGTTTCAGCAGGATTCCGGCAGATTTGACGACCTGTTTCAGACGGTTTCCTATCAGTATGAAAACGGAACTTTGACAGCTGCGAAAAAAAGCGGCAGTATTGTGGAAATTGCACTATAAAACGCTTTACAATATGCCGATGAACACTTGTTCATTGTTTAAAATGCACAAAATTAAATGTAAATAATTTATTAACAAACATTGTTTCACGTTGACATTTAGATCGTCTTGAATATAATGTAGTTGCAATGCGAAAAGGCATTGTAAATACTGTATTTGGAGGCGAATGAATATGTTCAAACTTCTCATGAAGTGTGCCCGCATTCTCGCTGCCGGTGAAATGGCTTATTTCGAAAAATAAGTTGCCGGCTCCAATTTGTAGACTACGCCCTGAAGCAAAAGCTTCAGGGTTTTTTGTTTATTTCAGTTAATTAAAATGTATTCTTTTTGTTTGGTTGACTCGTAGCGGCGAAATACTTTACATTTTTATGATTTTAAGCAAAATCTTGTTGCTTATTTTTATGAAATATGTTAAAGTTGTATATAGTGTGCGGCTAAATCGCCGCAGATTTTTAAGAGGGGTGATTAAATGGCAGGAACAAATGCCGGAATTAAAGAAAAAGTCGGAGGTCTTATAAATAACGTCCGATATTACTGGAATGAACCGCCCAAGGGCAGGTATATGACTTTTAAAGAGATTGTGTCCTATGCCGGCGGTGGTATCGGCTGCTACTTCATCATTTTGTTTGGTACGCAGCTTTCTGTTTCAACCACAAATATGATCGTTGGAGGCGCTATCGGTATAGGACCCACCGATATGTATATACTCTACATCATTTCCACACTTGCAGGCATACCGCTTACCGGCATCCGTGCAAATATGGTAGATAACACGCGAGGGCGCGGAGGCAAATACAGGCCGTACCTGATATCCATAGGCATTCCTACCATCATTTGCGCGCTTGCCTATGTGTATTTCCCGTACAGCAGCCTTGAAACACTGGTCACAGGTCAGCTCTTTGGCCGCGACGCGTATTATGTTGCAAAATGTGCGGTTGTTTTGGTGTTTAACCTGCTGCTGAGTTTCTTTTACTCTTTCTTTAATGACGCTTATACGAACCTTATCCACGTTCTTTCTCCGAATACGCAGGAAAGAACGGATGTTCTGGCTATTAAATCCGTTGTTTATTCACTTGCTCCGTCCATTTCAAATATCGTTTTGCCGATCATTGCACAGGTATTTGCGAATGATGATCTTTATGATATCAATGTTTACAGGATCGCATACCCGATCTTCGCGGCAGTCGGCGCGATTGGTACCGTGATCGTTTATGCAAACACTCAGGAAAAGATCGTTCAGGCAAAAACGCATACCATCCAGATCGGATTCTGGGATGCTTTAAAGGAAGTTGCCAAAAATAAATATTTCTGGATCATATCCCTTGCCGGATGGCTCGGATTCCTTGAAGGCGCATACGGCAATATTCTTACATGGTCTTATACATACGGCCACACTGCAAGCGGTTCTGAGTTTGCGTTGATTCAGACTCTGACCGGCAATGCTTCGCTTTGGGGCATGTTGCTCGCCCCGCTTTGCATCAGAAAATGGGGCAAGAAAAAAGTTTTGATCGGTATCAATATACTGAATGTTTTGTTTATTCTTGCCATGGGACTGAATATGGACAGCATTTGGTGGCTGTTTATCTGTGTTTACTTTAACTGGCTTGTAGGCGCGTTTGAGCAGATCACCACACCTGCGATTCAGGCAGATATTCGCGATTATCAGCAATACAGATCCGGTGAACGTATAGATGGCATGTTTGCCGCTGTTACCACGATCGGGGGTATTATCACCCTGTTTACTTCCGGCGTTCTTCCGGCGGTTCAGGAAATGTACGGAATTAAGGACGGAAACGGTTACGAAAGTCCTTATGATATCTTGGATGTTACCACGGGTCAGCCCGGGCTGCTTCATCGTATGATGCTTGCTTTGATTATCATGGCTGCCGTAGGCGCATTCCTGAATATGGTACCGTATCTGTTCTATGATTTCACGGAGAAAAAGCAAAAATCCGTTATTCGCGTTCTTCAGGTACGTTCTCTTTTTGAGGATTACGGAAATAACGCTCTTGATAATCATCAGATCGTTGAAGCGATCGATATGGTGGAAGAGGCAAGAAAAATGGCGGTTGCCGAACCGAAAACGGTCAGCAAAGATATCTATCGCCAAGTGAAAGAAGTATATCGCGCAAGGCTGAAGAGCGATACCTATAATAACGCGCTGAAAGAGATCAAAGAAAAGTATTTCCGCGATCTTCAAAATGCGACCGGTGACGCGCAGCGTAAAATGCTGAAAAAAGACTATAAGGCAAAGATCAGCGAATACAAAACTGCAGCAAAAAAAGAATATAAAGAGGCATACAAAGCCGCCAAGAAAGAATATAGAGACGCTCTGGACTTCAACGAAGAGATCGATATTTCCAAGTTTGTATGTAAAGAACTGGATAAATTTGATTCCGATCTTTTTAAGCATGAGATCGAAGTTTATCAAAATATATACGATGCCGGAATCGAAGGTATCGTAGACGTTTCTTTTGCAGATCTTAAGTCGGATCTTGCAAAGGCAAAGGCACTTCCAAAGAATACGGAAGAAGAAAAAGAATTCCGCAAATTTGAAGTGGAACTTGCTAAAAAGAAGATCTCGGCGAAAAAGGCGTTTGAAAAATATTATGGTTCCATCAATGATTTCGTTGAGCCTGATATGGCGGATCTGACTGCTATTTTTGATGAGGAAGACGCTATTGAAAAGAAGATCTTTGATCTTGTTCAGCAGAAGTCTGACGCGAAAAAAGCGGACAATAAAGAGGAGTTGATCCGCATTAAGGCAGAGATCAAGGATCTGAATGCGCAGCTTAAGGAAATCCGTAAAAAAGAAAAGAGCAAAATGGATGAATTTGCGCAGTTCAACCGCGCCGCAAAGCCGTATATTGACGCAAGAAAACTTCTTCTTCAGAAAGAAAATTACAGCCACTTTGAAGAAATTGCCGATCTTTATGAGGAGGCAAAGATCAATGCGGATGCCGAAGATCGTGAAAAGGAAGAACTTGCTGCGCTTAAGAGAAAAGAGCAGGAGGCGGAACTTGAGGCAAGAAAGGCTGAAAAGGCACGTAAAAAAGCTCTTAAGTCAGAGAAAAAATCAAACAAGAAAAACGATAAATAATAATTTTATAAAATCAGGTATGTGTTTTCATACCTGATTTTTTTTATCCTGCAATAAACATAAACCGCACTTCGGCATAGGATGTAGTATGACTTGAAATGGGGTTTTAACATATGTTTTACTATATCAAAATCGGCAGTATCACAAATGCGCAGCGGGCAAGATCCGCCCTGCACGCGCAATCGCTAAAAGCGCAGATCAAGCGGCTTGAAGATCCAAAACCCGGCGACGGGTGCGGTTACGTTCTTATGGTTGAGGATGCGGATAAGGCTGTATCCGTCCTAAATAGGGCAGGCATCCGTGTTTTGGGGGTTGAGAGCGTATGATCTATTTTGATAACGGCGCAACCTCTTATCCGAAACCGAGAATGGTAATGCAAAGCGCATTTAACGCAATCCGTAATTTCAGCTTTAATTCCGGAAGAGGAGGATATAGGCAGTCAGTTAAGGCGGCGGAAAAAATATTTTCCGTTCGTGAAAAAACAGGCGCTATGTTCGGCTTTGCGCCGCAAAATATAGTGTTCACTAAAAACTGCACCGAGGCATTAAACGCCGCAATCAAAGGCTCTGTAAAGAGAGGGGATCATGTCATTATCTCGTCCCTTGAGCACAATGCAGTGTGGCGCGTAGTCAGCAAACTGAAAAACGATGGGATTATTGACTTGGATATTGCAGACTATAATGAGGACGATACCGTGTGCGTAAATAATTTTGTTTCTCGTGTCAAACCAAATACCAGCCTCATCGTTTGCATGTCTGCATCAAATGTTTTCGGCGTTGTTTTTCCCATTGCGAAAATCGGGGAACAGGCGAGAAAGCATAATATACGTTTTATTGTTGACGGCGCGCAGTCGGCAGGCATCATGCCGCTGCATTCTGAAACGGATCATTTTGATATTCTGTGCGCGCCGGGGCACAAATGCCTGCTCGGGCAGATGGGAACGGGCTTTATGGCGGTTCGCGAGGGGGTTAAGCTGAATCCCTTTATGGAGGGCGGAACCGGAAGCAATTCGCTTGACGCGCAGCAGCCAGATTTTATGCCGGATCGTTTTGAATCGGGAACATTAAATAACAGCGGCATAATTTCACTTGGTGCCGGTATAGATTTTATTCACGAAAAAGGCATGCGGAATATCTATAATCATGAAATGAGAGCAGCCCGGCTTCTGTATGACGGGCTGGATCAGGATCCGAATGCAATATTATATACGCCAAGACCGCTCAACGGTAAATCTGCGCCCATTGTTTCCTTTAATTATAAAGATTATTCAAGCGAAAAAGTTGCCGCTTTTCTTGCCGGAAACGATATTGCGGTTCGTGCCGGCTACCATTGCTCGCCGCTTGCGCATGAATTTTTCGGCACGTTGGATAGAGGCACAGTCCGTCTCTGCCCGTCTCTTTTTAACACGCAAAAAGATTGTGAAGTTTTTTTAAACACTTTAAAAAAACTTTGATTTGCACTTTATTATTAATAAAGATTATGCTAAAATATAAATAATTAAAAAAAGAAACGGATGTAGTCAAATGCAGGAAAGTATTTCTGAATTTTTCAACAGAATATTCAGCGTTTTCTCCACGTTCAGATTTGCTGATTTTTTAGATATTGTGCTTGTTTCGATCATGATCTATCTTTGTGTCCGCATCATTAGGGAAACAAGGGCAATGCAGCTTGTAAAGGGCATCATGTTCGTTGCCATAATCTATCTTATTGTAAATCTTCTGGGCATGGAGGCCTCCACAAATATCTTTAGAATGATTTTCAACAATATTATTCTGATCGTGTTTGTTTTGTTTGCCCCGGAGATCAGAAAGATCTTGGAACAGGTCGGTAAAGGCACTGCAAGAAAGAATTTTAAAACGATCATTCACCCCGGCGTTGCCGTTGAATTAACAGAGATCCAGAATGCCATTGAATGCACGATCAAAGCCTGCTCCAATATGAGCGATACAAGAACGGGCGCCCTGATCGTGTTTGAAAATAACACTCTGTTAGGCAATGTGATTGACAGCGGTACCGTCCTCAACGCAAAGGCGTCAAGGGAACTGATCGAAAATATCTTTTATCCCAAAACACCCCTGCACGACGGCGCTATGGTCATCCGTAACGGAGAAATCATTGCCGCCGGATGTATCCTGCCGCTTACCAAAAAGCCGCTTAAATCCAAGTTTGGCACAAGGCACAGAGCCGCGGTCGGATTGTCTGAAGAAAGCGACGCAATTGTTGTGGTCGTTTCGGAAGAAACAGGTGCAATATCTGTAGCGCGCGGCGGTGTTCTCTCTAACGATATTTCTGACGGCGAATTAAGAGATATCCTGATGAGCACATTTATTCCGAGCGGTTCATCTTCTGATGACAAGATTATAACTAAACTTGTAAGGAGGGTGAAAAAATAATGCCTTCCGAAAACAAGAAATCAAGAAAAGGCAAGTTTTCATTACGAAAACTGATTTATAATGACAAATATTTGATTGTGCTGTCCATCATTGCCGCAATTACCATATGGATCGCAACATCCATTAATCTGAGCCCGGAAACCACCAAGTCCGTAACGGTTCCCGTAACGGTTGATTTTTCCGGCACACTTGCAGAGCAGCTCGGTATCCAGTATTTTGATTCAACGGATATCACGGTTGATGTAACCGTATCCTGCCAGCGTTATCTTGCCAGAGATATAACGGCGGACGATATTTCCGCGTCTCTGCGCACGGATACCGTAACTTCTGCCGGTTACCAGTCTGTTCAGATATTGGTTGCCGCGCGCGGGAATGACGAGTTTACGATCGAGAGTTATTATCCCACATCCATTGCCGGGCTTTACGATGTCTATCAGGAGCAGAGTTTCCCGGTTGAACTGAAATATTCCAACACGGATTTTTGCGCGGATGGTTATGTGGCGGGCACAACCACGCTGAGCGAGGATACTATCCTTGTGGGTGGACCAAGAACCTATGTTTCCCAGGTGGACAGGGTAGAGGCTACTATCAGTTTGGACAGCGGCCTTACGGAATCTCAGCTTGTGGATCTTGCCCCCGTTGCACTGGATGCAAACGGCAACCAGCTTGACTATATCACGTTTGAAAACACGGTCAGCGCGAATGTGCCGATCCTCAAAGTGGAAAATCTATCACCGCAGGTAAATCTTGTAAATGCGCCTGTGAACGTGCAGAATATCGTGGATATTCAATATTCAGTCAGCAGGGTGCAGGCAGGCGTTTTAGACAGTGAAGGCGATGCCGTGCTTGATCTTGGAGACATTGATTTTTCAACAATCCGTTCCGGAGAAAATGAATTTACGTTTAATCTTTCCAATCTGAACGGTGTTGTCGTGCTGGACGGAACGGAAGAGATTATCGTTACTGTAACTGTGCCGGATAATTTTGAAACGCGCGATATCCGCGTTTCTGCCTCTGATGTAACCGTGAATGCGCCGGACGGCTTTACGGCGCAGGCGGTCAGTCTGCCGGATGCAACGATTACCGTTGTCGGCAGCCCGGAGGCGCTGGAAAATCTGACAACTGCAAATCTTGTGCTGAGTTGTGATCTAAGGCGTGAATCCGATAAACTGAATGAAGGCACAGCTGAATATGCGCTGTCCGTTTCCGTTACCGATGCGCCTGATGTATGGATATACGGCAGTTACAGCGTCAGAATCAATGTTACGGCGTCGTAATTGTAATTGAATCAAGCATAAACAAAAACCCTTTTGCTTACGCAAAAGGGTTTTTAATCTGAATAAAACAGTGATTTGGTTTGATTTTTACTGTACCTGTATACAGAAAGAACAATACCGAGTGCAAGATAGATACTCAAACTGGAGGAGCCGCCGGATGAAAACAACGGCAGCGTTATACCGATACAGGGCAAAAGGGAAAGTTCCATTCCTACGTTTACAAATACCTGTGCAAGCAGCATGATCCCCACGCCCATACACATCAAGTATCCTACATTGTCTCTTGCCTTGAGTCCGGCGGAAAAGACCCGGATGATCAACAGTGCCAGTAAAAGGATCACTGCCATGGCGCCAACAAAACCAAGTTCTTCGCCGGCAACGGATAATACAAAATCGTTCTGGTTTTCCGGCACTCTTCCTGTTTGCGTCATTCTGCCGTTAAGAAATCCCTGCCCAAACCAGCCGCCGCTTCCGATGGCAATCTTGGCGTTGTTTTGCTGGTACATAACGTCTTCATAATGTTCAGGATAAAACAGGGCAACGATCCTTTGCCTTTGTATTCCGGAAATCAGATTCGTTTTCCACGCAACCATAAATCCCACGATAATGGCACAGAAACCGGCAATAAAATAACCGATGTTTATTTTTGCCATAAACAGCATGCCGATAAACAGGATCAGAAAGATCAGCGCGGAACCTGCGTCTCCGGTCAGGATAACAAGCCCTATCGGTATCAGCCCGTGGATGACGAGCGGAATGATCGTTTTCAGCTTGTTTATTTTTTCCTTTACCATATCTAAATGATAAGAAAAGGAAATGATAAAACCAACTTTCATGATCTCGGAGGACTGTATCGTAAAAGAACCGATACGCAGCCAGCTTCTTGCTGTGTCTCTGGCGGACGGCGCCTCACCGAAAATGAAAGTAACGATCATCAGTATAACGCAGGCAGCCGCTATAAACGGCCAGAGTTTGCTGATGAACTCGTAGTTTATTACGGATAGCACGATGGCGATCACAACACCGCCCGAAACGGTGATCAGCATTGCAAGCAGTTCCCTTGAAATCAGCTCGCCGTCACTCAAAGAAGAATAGGTTGCGCTGTATACAAGCGAAAGCCCGTATGCGGAGGCGGTAAGCGCAGTTATGATCGTAAATATATCAAGGCCTGAGAAAAAATCAAACGCGTTTGTTTTTTTCTGCAGCGTGTTCAATGCTTCACCTCCGTGGATAACAAGATTAAGTCTATTATATTCTTATTAATTATTAAATGCAAGCAAATTTAATAAGTGTTGAAATAATTTATTTTTATGATATAATAAATTCACACAAAGGAAAAATATTCAGTTTTGGGAGAGTTCATATGTTATCTGATATAGAGATCGCGCGCCGCGCAAATATGAAAAGGATCACTGAGGTTGCCAAAACAGCAGGTATAAAGGAAGAGGAGATCGAACAGTACGGAAGTTATAAAGCCAAGCTTTCCGATTCGCTCCTGAACAGAATTGAAACAGAGCAGGACGGCAAACTTATCCTTGTTACCGCCGTGAATCCCACGCCGGCAGGGGAGGGCAAAACCACCGTTACAATAGGTTTGGGAGACGGTATGCGTAAAATCGGCAAAAATGCCGTTATTGCCCTGCGTGAGCCGTCATTGGGTCCTGTTTTCGGCATCAAGGGCGGTGCCGCCGGCGGCGGTTACAGCCAGGTTGTGCCGATGGAAGAGATCAATCTTCATTTTACCGGTGATATGCATGCGATCACAAGTGCGAATAATCTGATGTGCGCGATCTTGGATAACCATATCCAGCAGGGAAATGAACTTTGTATTGATCCCAGAAAAATATTGGTTAAGCGTTGCTTGGATATGAATGATCGCGCCCTCAGAAATATCGTGTGCGGACTTGGCGGCGCTGTAAACGGTGTGCCGCGGGAGGATCATTTCATTATTACTGTAGCGTCTGAAGTGATGGCAATCCTTTGCCTTGCATCTGATCTGTTTGATTTGAAAGAACGCCTCGGCAATATTTTGATTGCCTATACGTATGACGGCAAGCCGGTCTACTGCCGCGATATTCAGGCAAACGGCGCAATGACTGTTCTTTTAAAAGACGCGATCAAGCCGAATTTGGTTCAAACGCTTGAAAATAATCCCGCAATCATGCATGGCGGTCCGTTTGCGAATATTGCCCATGGCTGTAACAGCGTGCGCGCAACAAAAGCCGCTCTGAAACTTGGGGATTACTGCATTACTGAGGCAGGGTTCGGGTCTGATCTCGGCGCAGAAAAGTTTTTGGATATCAAATGCCGGCTTGCCGGGTTTAAACCAAACTGTGTTGTGCTTGTTTCTACGGTTCGCTCTATGAAGTATAACGGCGGCGTCGCCAAAGAAGATCTTACAAAAGAAAATATGGACGCGCTGAAAAAAGGCTCCGTAAATTTAGGCGCACATATAGATAATCTTAAAAAATTCGGTGTAAAAGTTGTTGTGGCAATCAACCATTTCTATGCAGATACCGATGCGGAGATTCAGTTTATTAAGGATTACTGCGCGGAAAAAGGCGCTGATGTTGCCGTTACCAAATGTTTTGCAGAAGGTTCTGATGGCGCTGTTGATCTTGCTCAAAAAGTGGTAAAAGCCTGCGAAGGGGAAAGCCATTATCATCCGCTTTACCCCCTTGATCTTTCCATTGAGGAAAAGATCGAAACGATTGCAAAAGAGATCTACGGTGCGGACGGCGTGGATTATTCCGCGTCAGCTAAAAAAAGCATTGCTGAATTTGAGAAACTCGGCGCTGGGCAGATGCCGGTCTGCATTGCGAAAACGCAGTACAGCCTTTCCGATAACGCAAAACTGCTTGGCAGGCCAAGCGGTTTTATACTTCATATCGAATCGGTTGAGCTTTCAAACGGCGCCGGTTTTGTGGTTTGCAGAACCGGATCGGTTATGACGATGCCCGGCCTTTCCAAACAGCCGGCAGCTTACAGCATTGATATTGATGAAAACGGTAATACGATAGGTCTGTTTTGATATGCGTTCTTTTCTTTCTCACAACAGGCAGGAAACCGTGAATTTCGCAAAAGGTTTCGCGGCGGATCTCCCAAAAGGCACAGTCATTGCGTTTTTAGGTGATCTCGGCGCCGGGAAAACAGCTTTTGTTTCCGGTCTCGTTGAAGGGCTTGGCATAGACTGCGATGTCTCTTCTCCCACTTTTGCCATTTGTAACCAGTATATCGGTGATTCCGCGTCGCTGTATCATTTTGATATGTACCGTGTAGACGGATGGGACGATCTTTATTCAACCGGCTTTTTTGACTGCCTGGATTCCGGAGCCTATATTGCCGTGGAGTGGGCGGAAAATGTTTTTGGCGCGCTCCCGGATGATGCAATCATAATCGATATTTCCAAAATTTCAGAAAATGTCAGGGAATTTAAAATCTATAAAAAAGGTGAAATGGAGTAATGCTGTTACTGTCCGTTGATTCTTCCGCTGTAACGGCGTCTGCTGCGCTTACAAACGGAGATCATGTAATTAAAAGTGAATTTATAAATAACGGCCTAACGCACAGTGAAACGCTTCTGCCGCTTATTGAGAGCGTAATGCAGGGGCGCTCGTTTTCTGATCTGGACGCCATTGCCGTAACAGCAGGCCCAGGTTCGTTTACCGGTGTTCGTATCGGCGTTGCCACCGTTAAGGGCATTGCATTTCCATACAATACACCTTGTATCAGCGTTTCCACGCTGGAGGCAATCGCCTATAATTTTACGGATGAAAATGCCGTGATCTGCGCTGTGATGGATGCGCGCCGAATGCAGTTTTATAATGCGCTGTTTCGTTCGGAAAACGGTAAAATCACGCGGCTTTGTAAGGACAGAGCGATCGCCGCAGCCGATCTTGCAGAGGAATTAAAGCAATATGAAAGAGTGATTGTTGCAGGGGATGGCGCTGCATTGTTTTACTCGGCTTTGCATACGGATCACTGCGAACTTGCGCAGCGTGATAAAGTGTACCAGAATGGATTGGGTGTTGCAGCCGCGGCGCAAAATAAAGAAAAAATTTCCGCGTCCGCTTTGATGCCGGTCTATTTAAGACCAAGCCAGGCGGAACGGGAACTGAAATTAAAAAGAAAAGATTGAGGAGAAAGAGTATGCTTGCTTTAGGTTCGGATCATGCGGGTTTCCCGCTCAAGGTAGAGATCATGAAATATCTGGATTCCATTGGTGTGGTCTATCAGGATTTTGGCTGTTATTCAGCGGAACGGTACGATTATGCCATTGCCGCGCAAAAAGCCTGTGATGCCGTTGTCAGCGGCAAGTGCGAAAAAGCGTTGCTGTTTTGCGGTACAGGTATCGGGATCTCCATGGCTGCCAATAAAGTAAAAGGAATACGTGCCGCAGCCTGCTCGGATTATTTCAGCGCAAAATACACACGTGCGCATAATGATGCGAACTGCCTTTGCCTTGGAGCGCGCGTAGTCGGTGCAGGTCTTGCCGAGGAGCTTGTGGATGTGTTCCTGCATACGGAGTTTGAAGGCGGCAGGCATCAAACCAGAATTGATCAGATCGCGGATATAGAATGCGGAAAAAAACTTTATTGATAACAAACTGTCTTCGCCTTTGGCGGAGACCTTTTTATCTTAGGTGCTCATGACGAACAAAGATATATTTAAAATCGCGCTTGCACAGTCTGCTGAAGACTGTAACTGCTCTCCCGCTGATTTTCTTAAATCAGAAAATATCGTTGTTATTTCAAGAAAAAATCCAAAAGCCAGAAGTTATGTTCCGCTGCCGTTGGCGTGCGATCTGGTCACTTATGGCGGAAATATCGTTGCGCAGGTCAGTGAAAGTCTGAAAGATCCGGTAACGGACTTTCTAAAAAATAAGGATTTTCATCTTTTTGAAACACCCCAACTCCATCTTTTGGATGATTTCTTATCTGAATACGGACTCAAGACGTGTTATATGGGTGAATATTTTTTGCCTGATTTAAACAGATTCAGAATACTGGAATGCAGATTTCCAACTAAACTATTAAAAAGGGAAGATCTTAAAGCGTTGTATCTTCCTGAATGGAGCAACGCGCTTTCCAGAAAAGAAAATAAGCATCTGGATGTAATGGCGGTGGGCGCGTATGACGGTGATCAGCTGATTGGCCTTGCCGGCTGTTCGAAGGATTGTAAAGAAATGTATCAGATCGGTGTAGATGTTCTTCCTCAATACCGGCGAAAAGGAATTGCCGCCGCGCTGACAAGCCGCCTCGCGTCAGAGATTTTTAAATTAGGAAAAATACCGTTTTACTGTGCTGCGTGGTCAAACATTATATCCATGAGAAATGCCGTAAACTGCGGGTTTAAGCCTGCATGGGCAGAACTCACGGCAAGAGAAACGGAATTTGTTGACGAACAGAAAACTACATAAAAAAAGCCGCCATATGGCGGCTTTTTTTAGCTCCATTTTAATGCTTTAATTGAGAACCCAAGTGAAGTGTCCAGTTTGTTTTTCTGTATAACGGCAACAAGTGTTGTAGCCTTGCAGCCGGAATCAATTCCGTCTACATTGGCAATCACTTTATAATAGTTGTTATTGCCAAGATCCTGTATCTGTGTAATATTGACTCTGTGAGTCGGGCTCTCATACGAACTGCCCGTAACGGTAAATGTATCACTGGTGCTGTTATATGTGATCGGTGCCGGATTGGCAACGTCGGTACCGCTTGATGTGCAGGAATTGCATTTTGTTTTAAAAGATACAACCGTTCTTGCAAAGTAATTGAAAAGGTCAATCACAACCGTGCCGCTTGCAAAATTGTTGGTATCTAAATTTTCTCTCTGGAGCATCCAGCACGCAACATGCGTTGCAATCTCTATCGGCACATTCTGGTTGCTTTCGTAACTGGCTGTATAGAGATACGGTACTTCCAGCATATTGGTAACAGTCTTTACATCTTTATCACTGAATTTGACCGTGTTGCCGCTGTCCGAAGTGGTGGGAACTTTGTCTTCATTCATCGGCAGAGTTGTAAGTTCCGCACTCGTTGTTCCCGAGCCGTTTCCCGTATTATTGCTGACATCTTCTCTGTCCGTTACTCTGTCAGGACCGGAACTCGGTTCCGTATTCTCGCCGGAGCCGCCGTTCTGCTTGTCTTCTGCAGGCATATTCTGCGGATTATCGATCACTTCGCCGGTCTTATTGCCTTCGGCGTCAAGGACATATGCTTTCCCGTCCTCATAAAGAACGGCAACGGTATTGCCGTTTTCATCCTGCTCAAAACCGTATTCCGAAATGCTGTCAGAAAGACCGCCGGCTGTGTCCGCGGTTTCCGCCTCATCACTGCATGCTGCAAAGCATCCGGCAAGCAAACAAATACATAAAAATATTGCGCTGAATTTTTTTATCATTCACTGACACCCTCAAACGAAGTATTTTTATCTATTATAACTATTTTTTTTTAGAAAGTAAATATTATTTTGAATATAGAACACAAGAGTTTACGAATAATTTACAATAAATACACATTTAATTGTATAATATAGGTAGGTGATGTTATGAAAAAATCCGTTCAGGCGGCTGTTGGTGGAGTTTGCGCCGCACTTTCTGTTGCCGTTATGCTTTGTTCCGGCATTTTTTATGTGTTTACCTATGCTGTTCCCATGATACTCGGACTGGTTATGATGCTTCTTAAAAGAACATTTTCATCCTCGTGTGCTTGGTGCGTATATATTGCCGTGAGTATACTATCAATCATTTTGGTTCCGGATAAAGAATCGGTTTTAATGTACACCCTGTTTTTTGGTTATTATCCGATTATCAAAAGCAATATTGATAAAATTAAGTTTAAACTGATTAGAAATATTGTTAAATTACTGATTTTTAATCTGGCTGTCGCCGCCGTTGAATGTATTGCGTATTTCATTTTTGGAATCCCGTTTTTTGAGGACGGAAACTTCTCTGCCGCCATGATCATCCTTTTCACTGTTCTTATGAATGTTACGTTTGTGCTGTATGAATTCCTGCTCAAAAATTTTATGATCCTTTACGAAAGAAAATTGGAAAAAAGAATCCAGAAAATCTTTAAATAAAAAGCCGCCCTGCAAGGGCGGCTTTTTGCTGTTATGTGATCTGGTCACTGAAAACATCTTTTAAGCAGGATATACTATAAACACAAACAAAAGAAAGGATGATAAAAATGTCAGTATTAAAAGTAAATTTGAATAATTTTGAAACCGTAAAAAACAGTGAGAAAACAGTTCTGCTTGATTTTTACGCCGACTGGTGCGGCCCGTGCAGAATGGTATCGCCGATCGTGGATGAGATCGCAGAGGAAAATCCACAATATCTTGTAGGCAAGATCAACGTGGATGAAGAAACAAAACTCGCGGCAGATTTCGGGGTGGGCAGCATCCCTACGCTGATCGTTATGAAAAACGGAAGGATTGTGCAGGAATCCGTTGGCGCAAGACCAAAAGAGCAGATCCTCAAAATGTTAGAGGGCTAATTTCCTCAGTTTCTCTTTATCGGTTATTGTGATCCCTTTCCGGGAAACGGAAACGATCCCTTCGTTTGAAAAGTATTTCAGCATACGCGAAACAACCTCACGGGCAGATCCAATGTATTTTGCAATCTGCTCGTGCGTGAGTTCTATGGTGTTTTTACCGGTTCTTGCATGCTCGTCCAGCAAAAATATGGCAAGTCGCTTGTCCATACTCATAAAAAGGATTTGCTGCAATACCCACATAACGTCTGAAAAACGGCTGACCGTTGTTTCAAGGGAAAAAATCTTTAACTGCGGATTTTTATCTGCAACTTTGGAAAACGCGCCGGCGCTGATTACGCAGCACTCGCTGTTTTCCTCGGCGTCAATTGTAACGTCAAACGTGATCGCTTCGATCACGCAGGATGCGGAAAGCATGCACATATCGCCCGGATACAGCCTGTAAAGCGTAACCTCTTTTCCGCTTTCTGAGGTCATGTAGACGCGCAGACAGCCCGTCCTGACCAGTATGACTCCGGAACATTCCGCGCCGTCATGAATCATCGTGCCTTTCGGATAGGTAAGCGCACGGGTGTTGGCGCTTAAATATTCTCTGTCCTGTTCGGGAAGTTCACTCCCAAAAGGGAATTTTTCCTTGAGCACAGGTTCAAATATAGATTCTTTCATAGTTTCTCCGTAATACAAAACGCGCCGATTCGGCGCGTCTGTTTTTATTTGCAGGAATTGCCGGAGCAATCTCCGTGCGCGCAGTGGTGTTCGTGATTGTGCTCCGCGATGTGATGATCACAGTGAATTTGAGGATTGTATTTCAGTTCGCTTTTTAAAAATGCCTGTGCAGCGGCGTCCGCGCTGCCGCTTACTCCGCCGTATAGCTGGATTCCGGCGTCCGCCAGTGCGTTTTGCGCACCGGCTCCGATCCCGCCGCAGATCAACGCCTTCACTCTTAGGGCTTTTAAAAACACGGCAAGCGCACCGTGGCCAGTACCGTTTGTGTCTACAACCTCGCTGTTCAGAATCTTTCCGTCTTCCATTTCAAAGATCTTGAACTGCTGCGTCTTTCCAAAATGCTGAAAGATATTTCCGCTTTCATCGTAAGTTACTGCGATTTTCATGTTGCGCCTCCAAAAACTTTATACAAAAAATATACTCTCAATTTTATTTTTTGTCAACTTTGCGGCGTACTGTGTGATCAAATCACGGAAATACGGTGAAAATATGTGTATAATAGAATTCAGAAAAGGAGGTATGGGTATGGAACATGTTTATGATATGATCATCATCGGCGGCGGTCCAGCCGGATATACCGCAGCGCTTTATGCTGCACGCGCCGGTCTGGATGTTGCCGTTGTTGAAAAAGCAGGTGCAGGCGGCCAGATGGCGCTTACGGATGTGATTGATAATTATCCCGGCTTTGAGCAGGGTGTTGACGGATTTACACTTGGCATGAATATGCAAAAACAGGCGGAGCGGTTCGGTGCAAAAACGGTTTTTGGCGAGGTATCGTCTGTTGATTTAACAAAAAAGATCAAAGAGATCCGCACTGCCTCTGCGCATATGTATGCAAAAGCCGTTGTGCTTTCAACCGGGGCGGACCCGCGCGAACTCGGTCTGGAAAACGAGCATGCGTATATCGGAAAAGGCGTGCACTACTGCGCACATTGTGACGGCAGATTTTATAAAGACAAAACCGTGATCGTGGTTGGCGGAGGAAATACGGCAGTTGCTGATGCGCTCTATCTTTCCAGGCTTGCCAAAAAGGTGTATCTTGTTCACCGCAGAGATCAGTTAAGAGCGGAAAAGATCCTTTCCGATCCGCTTTTTAAAGCGGATAATGTTGAGATCTTGTGGAACAGTGTGCCTTCCGGTCTGGTTGGAGACGGCAGAATTTCCGGCGCAGTGATCAGAAATGTGCTCAGCGGCGCTCAGTTTGAACTGCCTGCTGACGGGATTTTTGTCAGTATCGGAAGAACGCCGTCTACTGCGTTTTTGAAAGGGCAGATTGCTTTGGATGAAAGCGGCTATATCAAAGCGGATGAAACAACTGTAACGAGTGTACCGGGCGTTTTTGCCGTAGGCGATGTGCGCACAAAACCACTGCGTCAGGTCGTTACCGCGGTAAGTGATGGTGCGGTTGCAGTCCATTTTGCAGAAGAATATCTTGCGTCTGTAAAAGTATAAAAATTGTATTTCATCCATTAAAGAAATTTATTTATAAAAAAACGGTCTGAGCAAATAACTCAGACCGTTTCTTTAAATATAAACTCTTTCCAGCCTTGGGTTTACCATAAGAGGGGAGAGATCCACGCTTGCCGTGTCTCCCGCTTTTACGTCGGAATCCGTAATATCTACCGCCGTGTGAGAAAGCCCGATCTCACCGATCACATGAAACATTCTTCCGTTTATCCGCATATACATCTGTTTCTTTTTTACAAATTGCTTGGCGGCGGAAAGTACGTAGTGCAGATCAGCTGTCTCCCGTTCTTTCTCAAGACCGAATCCGTCATAATGCCCGATCGGCACAATCGCGATCTTCGTTTCTCTCTTCGTTTTAAAAAGTCCGTTATAACCGATGGCGTAACCTGCCGGAACGGTCTTAACGTCTACCACTTCCGCTTCCAGCCTGCCGAGGCGGTGCAGGGGCGTTTTGGCTTTGGTGATCACTCTGCCGGTAAATGCCGAGCCGATCCTTACTGCGTCCATAGAAACACCGTCAACATTCAGCAGAGCGGGGGAGTTGGCGCAGTGTGCCATTCCGGTTTCAAAGCCTGCGTTTTTTATCTGCGTAATGCAGTCTTTAAACACGGCAAGCTGGGCTTTCGTCAGTTCAGCGTTTCGAAACGCGCTTGAAAAATGCGTGTAAATGCCGGTAAATTTCAGGTGAGGCATTTTATAACATTCTATCGCCTTGGAGATTTCGCTGGGCATAAAACCATATCTGCCCATGCCGGTGTCTATTTTTAAATGGCATTTTACCGTAGTGTCAAGTTCATCGGCAACCTTCTCCATTACCCGGCATGCCGCTCGGGAACCGATCGTGGCAATACAGCCGCTCCCCGCAATCTGCCTGGCTTCGCTTTCAATACAGGTGGATCGCATCACAAGAAGGCTGTCTTTTTCATCCAAGATCTCTTTTAAAACGGGAATATCCGTAACTTCGGTAACGGCAAAAAATGTTATTCCGTTTTCTTTCAGAACGGATGTAAATTCTCTGATTCCAAAACCGTAACCGTTTCCTTTTACAACGCCGATCACGGGCACGCCGGCTTTTTGCTTAATAAATTCTATATTTTCTTTCAGTTTCTCTTTTTCAATTACGTATCTGCTCATCTTAATTTCTTCTTTAACTCCATGGCAAGGTTGTAAAGTCTGTAAACCGGTTTGTTGATCACATAGTCAAATTCGCCAATAAATTCTTTCATATATCCGCCAAAACCGTGTTTGAATCTCCAAAGCCCGTAGTGTGGATTCTCAGGGTTCTGGCAGTCACCGCTGATCCCGCCGAAATCGTATACTGCGCATCCGCATTCAAGGCCCCATTTCATCATTGCCCATTGCAGTGCGTAGTTAGGATATACATTTCTGTGTGCGTTGGAGGATGCGCCGTACTGGTACTTCATTACGTTTTTGCCCCATTTTATGGCAATGGTGCCCGCAATTGCCTGCCCATCATAATACGCCATATACAGCCTTGCATCCTCTCCCATGCAGTTGAGGATCTTTTCAAAATACCATTTCGGCCGGGTAGAAAAGCCGTCTCTTTCGCCGGTCTCCTGCATGATTCTTACAAAGTCGGCCAGTGCTTCTGTTCCCATAACCTTTACTTCCACACCCTTTTTCGGTGCTTTGCGGATTCTGTTTCTGTAGTCCGGCTTAAATGTAAGCATCAGCTCCTCTTCATTCATGCCGTTGTAATCAAAGCAGTAAACAAAACGCGGCTGCACGTTTTCAAAATCCAAACATCCCGGGTTAAGTTCAGCAAAGCCTTTATTGATTAGATGCTTTTTGTACGCCGTGTGTGCAACGGTGATCTCCGGGTCTATTTTTATGCAGTAGGCTTTGTACTCTTTTGCAAGCGCAAGCAGCCCGTCAAATAGTTTGTCAAACGTATCAAAATCATCTTCATCCGCAACAAAGCCGCGGCAAACGTAAAACAGCGCGTTTTTGATTACCGGCACAAACCGGATCAGGACCGCTGCGGAGCCTTTGATATTGCCGCTGTCGTCTTTCAGCATGATCGCTTCCCATTTCCACGCTGATTTTACCTTTGCCCATTTGGAAGAGTGCTGAAACAGCCCCTTTGGGTGGCGTTGGATGAAATTTTCATATTCCTCAAGATTCTCTTTGGTAACTCTTTCTATCATATATTTACCTCCGTTTTGCAGCCGCACACAACTATAAGTTTTCAGAAAATTTTTTCAATTCGAATTATAGCACAGATTCATCAAACTTGTCTATAATATCTTGCCTGTTTTGTTGACTTTTCTTATAAAATCATATATTATGTAAATAAACTTATTTTCTAATTTTTACTAAGCAGTGGGAGAAATTTATGGAAAAGCAGATTTGGGAAGATCCGAAAGTGATCAAAGTAAATAAAGAGGATGGCCATGTGATTGCCATGCCATACGATGATGTGGATTCCGCTTTGTCCGGCGAGGAGAGCAGATATAAGCTTTCCCTAAACGGAATGTGGAAATTTTATTGGCAGAGGGGTCTTGAAAACCAGCCGCAGAATTTTGAGGATCCCGGTTTCAATGATGCCGAGTGGGGAGAGATAAAGGTGCCCTCCGTCTGGCAAACAGAGGGCTATTCTGTGCCGTATTATTACGCAAGCACGTTTCCGCGCGCGATCAGCAGAAGCAAACACCGTATCCCGAAAATAGACCATAAAATGCAGGAAATCGGCTTTTACCGAAAAACATTTGCTTTGGATAAAGAGTGGAAAGAAAGAGAGATCTTTATTCACTTCGGCGCGTGCAAAGCCGGTCTTGAAGTGTATGTTAACGGCAATTATGTGGGCTATTCCCAAGGCTCTATGACGCCGCATGAATTTAATATCACCAAATTTGTGAAAACTGGCGAAGAAAATATTGTTTGCGCCAAGGTGTACCGGTATACGGACGGCACGTATCTTGAAGATCAGGATATGTGGTGGCTCTGCGGCATTTACAGAGAGGTCTATATTTTTGCAGAAAGTCCTGCGGCAATCCGAGACTTCTTTTTCAGAACCAAGTTTGATAATTTCTATAAGGATGCCGTTGCGTCTCTTGATATTCACATTGAAAATTATGCTGCTTTAAACGGCAGCGCCACCTGCAAAGCGTATCTGATTTCCGATACGGGCAGGGAGATTGAGATCGGCGAGGAAACGCAGAAACTCGGCCATACCACAACGGATTTTTCCATGAAAGCGGAAGTGAAAAATCCAAAGAAATGGTCTGCCGAAACGCCGAGTCTTTATACGCTTGTCATTATTTTGAGCATAGATGAAAACGTTTATGCCGTAAAAACTTATGAAGTCGGTTTCAAGCAGGTGGAGATCAAAGGGGAAAAGATCTATTTTAACGGCATGCCGCTCATGATCCGGGGTGTAAACCGCCATGACTTTGATCCGGATCACGGCTGGGCTGTTCCCCGTGAGCGGTACACGCAGGATCTGGATATTATGAAACAGAATAATATCAATTCCATACGTACTTCGCATTACCCCGACGATCCTTATTTTTACAAAATGTGCAATGAATACGGCTTCTATGTAATGGATGAATGCGAAGTGGAGAGCCATGGCGTGCGGCGCAAAGGCGTGCCGGGCAGTAATCCGATGTGGACGGATGCCGTTGTGGACAGAATGCAGCGCATGGTTCTTAGGGACAGAAATAACCCCTGTGTGTTTATGTGGAGCCTTGGTAACGAAGCCGGCGACGGCGATAATTTTGCCAAAATGAAAGCAGCGGCTCTGGAACTGGACGATACAAGGCAGTTTCATTATGAAGGCGATTTTGATCTTACCAAAAGCGATGTTATTTCAAGAATGTATCCAACTGCGGATATTATGGAAAAACTCGGCAACAAGCAGGAAATTAAGATCACGCTTTATGACAATATTGCCAATCAGCTTGCGGCAGACAGTAAACCGATCAAGCCTGAAATGTATGAGGGCAAGCCGATCCTGCTGTGCGAATATGCCCATTCCATGGAAAATTCCCTTGGTAATTTCCAGGAATATATGGATGATTTTGAAAAGTACGATAATATGTGCGGCGGATTTATATGGGATTTTGTTGATCAGACGCTGCACCGCGTAAGCGACGACGGCAAGGATATGTGGCTTTACGGCGATGATTTCGCAAAGCAGGAGCCGAGAAAAACGATTGATATTCCGAATACTACCGCCCTTGCCGGATCCAATACATACTTTTGCGCAAACGGTATTATCGCTGCGGACAGAACGGTCCATCCGCAGATTCATGAGGTTAAAAAAGTTTACGCGGAGATCAAAACAGAGGCGTTTGATATCAATAAAGGCACTTTCCGTGTAAAGAATAAATATTTGTTTACAAACATTTCCGCCTTTACCTGCCGTTGGAGCGTAGAGGCAGAAGGCGAGATACTGGCAAGCGGCGAACTGGAGAAATTTGAGTGCGATCCGCTTTCTGAAACGTATATCACAATTCCTTATGATATTACCACTTTCCCGGATGATAAAGAAGTTGTGCTCACCGTTTCTTTCTACACAAGAAAGAAAACACCGGGCAGAAAATCCAATTTTGAGGTTGCCTGGGATCAGTTTATTTTGAATCCTATACCGCAGCCTGCCGCGCCCGAATCCAAAGGCGATCTCACGTTTGATAAAAAGGGCAATTCGGTCAATATCGTTGGGGATGGTTATGCCGTGAAGATTGAGAACGGCAGGATCACCAGCATTTCGATCGATGGAAGAGAAAAACTCAAAGGCCCGATGGAGCCGTATTATTTCCGCGCTCTGACGGATAACGACATTGATTCTCTGAATTTCGTGCCGGCTCTGATTCCGCTTCATCCGTATTATAGGTGGAGAACAGCAAGCCACAAGGCAAAAGCCATCCGAACCGTGGCCAATATCGGGGATGATAACTGCGTTGAAGTGCATATTGCTTGGAGCACGCCGCTTTTAAAAGACGCTGTATCCACTTACAAGATCTATCCGGATAAGCGCATTTATGTTTATCACAGCGCTGTTCCGAAAGCGCCTATGGTAAAATTCGGCACGCGCGTTACGCTGGACGGCAAGAATGAATATGTTAACTGGTACGGCCGCGGCCCGCAGGCAACGTATTGCGACAGAAAGACCGGCGCTAAGATCAGTTGCTACAAATCCACCGTAACGGATCTGGAACACCGCTATATGCGCCCGCAGGAAAACGCAAACCGAACTGATGTTCGTTATTTCACGATTACAGACAGAAATGGAATCGGTTTCCGATTTACCTCGTATTATGATAATTTTATCAATTTCAGCGCGCATCATTATACGATAGAGCAGCTGGAAAAGGCAACGCATGTGCACACGATTCCGTATAATTCTGAGATCACGGCGCTGAATATAGATCATATGCAGCTTGGCGTGGGCGGTGATCTGCCCGGTCAGGCGTTTGTCAGAGAGCCTTATAAAATGAAAAAAGGCGTGAAACAGAGTTACAGTTTCATGATGGAACCGGTGAATCCAAGAAAGAATAATTCGTGAAACGGCCTTTTGCGGTTATCGGGTTTTCCTCTGCGCTGACTCTGATCATTCTGAATTTTCTCAGCATAAAATGGGCGCTTGCGGCTTTTGTTGCCGTAAGCGTTCTTTTCGTGATTTTTCTTGCAAATCAAACCATAAGAAAGGCGGCGGTGCTGCCGGTCTCTATGCTCAGCGCCGCGCTTGCCTGCCTGATTTTTATTGTCAGTTATTATAACGTTTTTCTTCCGCAGACAGCGCTTTCGGAGCAAACGGTTAACGCTGAGATCTATATCGTTGACGTTGCGGAAAAAACTGAAAACGGCTATTCCTATACCGTTAAAACCAGAAGTTTGGATTTGCCGGATGCGCCTCAGAATATAAAACTCACCGTTTATTCCGATTCGCGCATTGATGCGCAGAGTTATGAGATTCTAAACACAAAGATCAGCTTGTTTTCAACAGGAAGCAATGCGTTTGAATCACGCGGCACTTTTGATGACGGCATCTTTTTGAGCGGTTATCTCAGAACTTACCGCAGTTTAGGCACCAAAATCGGCGGTATAACAAGGGTAAATCAAAGTTTTATTGAACTTCGTGATCAGTTAAGCAGTCGGTTTAGCACACTGGTAGGCGGAGATGAGGGCGCTCTGTCTTTGGCTGTGCTGACAGGGAATACCGCTTCTCTTAGCGACGCGGCATACAATAATTTTAAGGCGTGCGGTGCAACGCACCTGATGGCGGTCTCCGGTTTCAACCTTGCCGTGCTGACGGGTATGCTGTATAAGATCCTGCGGCGAATGCTGGTTCCCAAGGTGCCTCTGATCCTTGTTTGCAGCGCAAGCGTGTGGTTTTATGTTTTGCTTGCCGGCTTTTCTTCCTCTATGATCCGGGCGGCAGTTATGATGCTTGTGTTTTTGCTTTCCAAACTTTTTAACGAAAGAACGGATAGTCTGAATTCTCTCGGTTTTGCAGCGTTTCTGATCTGCCTTGATCCGTATGCCGTAACCGATGCGGGTGCTTTGCTAACGTTTACGGCAGTTTTGGGACTGATTACGGTCAATCCGTTTTTGATTTCAAAAGTCAGATGCAAAAACAAAATAATCAAAAACGTTTTGCAAACGATTTGTTCTTCCGTCAGCGTGTTTGTCACCACGTTTCCCGTGATGTATTTTATGTTCGGCGAAGTCAGTATTGCAGGAATCTTTTTAAATGTTGTTCTGATCCCGCTTTCGGAAGTGCTGATGATCACTGCCGTATTTTTCAGCGCGTTTTCTTCGTTTGGTGTGATACGTTCTGTAACGGTGTTTATTCTAAAGACGGTTTCAGGCGCAATGCTTGGAATCACGGAATATTTTGCCCGTTTTTCTTTCAGCAAAGTTACGATTTCCTCTCAGTTTTTTGCTTTACTGATCTTTTGTGTTTTTGTTCTGTTTGCCGTAGCATTTTTGATCAAAGGCTTTTCAGGCAGCCGCGTGTTTAAACCGTGTGCCGCCCTTTCCTGTGTGTTCGCTCTGCTCATCTCTGTTTTCAGTGTGGGCTACAGCAGCAATCATACTTTTCTGCACGTTTTGCACGGCGAATATTCTAATGCCGTGATCGTGTATAATCAGGATTACGCATTGGTTTTGGGCTTGAAAGAATATAACCAGTATTATACTGCGCAGAAGATTATAGATTCAAACGATCTTAATACGGCTATGATCATAGATTACGGAGGGGAATACTCTTTCGCACTGGCTCAAGAAAGCGGCTGCCTTAATTTTGTTACAGAAAATAAGGAAAAAACGGAGTCTCTAAACTGTAATTTTATAATTGCCGGGCAGTTTACAAATACGCTTTGGAATGGTCTGACTGTTTCCTATACCGGGCAAAACGGGCAGCAAACCGTTTTACTGAATATTGAAAATACTTCTTTTGAATTTACGGAGTATGACCTTGCCAACGCTGAAAAATATGATATAATTTACACAGTGAATGATAAAGGCTATAGCAGAAAAGGGGTGAACCGGTGGGCAGGATAGATGAAAAGGAACTGAAAATGCAGTTGAAAAATGACAACCTTTCCAAAGCCTATTTTATCTATGGCGAGGAAAGTTACCTTAAGGAATATTATGTGTCCAAGATCAGAGCAAAACTGGTTTCCGGTTCGTTTGAAGAATTCAATCTTCATCGTTTTGACGGCAAACAGGTTCCTGTGGATGATATTTTAAAAGATGCGGATCTGCTACCCATGATGGGTGGCTGTAATTTGGTTCTTGCCTGTGATTATCCGTTTGATAAAAGCGAGAATGACTGCAAAGAAATCAAGGAATACCTAACGGATATTCCCGAAACAACCGTGCTCGTTTTCTGGTATAATTCCCTTGAACCGGACGTGAAAAAAAGCGCCCGCTGGAAAGGTGTAGAGGCCGCTTTTGCAAAATACGGCTCCAGTATTTCGTTTTCCAGAAAAAGTGAAACAGATCTGGTTAAACTGCTGGTTTCCGGCTGCCGAAAAAGGGGAGCGGAGCTTTCTCAAAACAATGCGCGTTATCTTATATCCGTTTCCGGCTGTGATATAAAAACCCTGCTGAATGAAGTGCAGAAACTTTCCGCGTTTGCAAACGGTGCACAGATCACAAAAGAGATGATCGATAAACTTGCCGTGAAATGTCTGCAGGCAAGAATTTATGATCTTTCAAACGCCGTTGTGCGCGGCAACTACGATAAGGCATATGCTGTTTTGGATTCGCTTTTTGCCGCGAAAGAAGATCCGGTAAAGGTACTTTCAGCGATATCCGGCTGCTTTGTGGATATGTACAGAGTGAAATGCGCAAAAACAGCCGGAATGCCTTTTGATGACGTGGCGTCCTATTTTAATTACAGGGGCAGGGAATTTGCGCTGAAAAACGCTTCCAGAGACAGTGCTGCGCTTTCATTTGATCAGCTCAGAAGATCGCTCGATGTGATCATGCTTGCCGATAACGGCTTAAAGAGCACTTCCGCCGATTCCAGGCTGATTCTGGAGGAGATGCTTGTAAAATTGCTTTTGATCTCCAAAGAGGTGCGTTATGATTAAGATCCGCGAAGCGGTCATTGTTGAGGGAAAATATGATAAGATCAAACTTTCCAATTTTCTTGATGCTCTGATTGTTGAAACCAACGGTTTCGGTATTTATAAGGATAAAGAGCGGCTTGCTTTTATTCGCCGCCTTGCAAAAGAGCGCGGCATCATTCTGCTTACCGATTCGGATCATTCCGGTTTTCAGATCAGAAATTACATTGCAAACGGTATCCCGAAAGACAGGATCAAACATCTTTACATACCGGATATCTATGGCAGGGAAAAAAGAAAAAAAGAGCCTTCCAAAGAGGGAAAACTCGGTGTGGAAGGTATTTCGGACGATATTTTGATTAAACTGTTTCAAAGTATAGGCGTGGAATGCAGATCGGTTTTGCCGAAAGACCGGATCACGAATTATGACCTGTTTGCCGCCGGTGTTTCCGGCAGTGCAAATGCCTCTCAAAAAAGAAAAAAACTCCTGAGGTCGCTGGATCTGCCGGAGTTTCTTTCCGTAAATTCTCTTTTGATTTATTTGAACAGCAAAATGACAAAAGATGAGTTTGAAGATTATATGATGACGATTTGACTCCTCTGTTCCTCTCCGCGGGGCAGGGGATTTTTATATGCCAGGCTGTACAAATCCGTGTATCGGCACTGTTTTTGGAAATATGCAAGATTCGTTTCGTCGCAGTCGGATAATTTGGTTATGATGGGCTTATCTGTTCTTTTCTTGATCTCGGACAGAAGTTCTCTCCCGCATTGATTAAATCCCAAAACACGAATAACAGGCACTTCGTAACCGATGCCCTCCATACCCAGATATGCGCGAAAGGCGATCCTTCTGATCCGGGACAGTGTATACCGCTTGGATTTTACGAGAAACAGAAATTCTTCAAAACTCGACGCCCTGCCGGCAGCGTCATACAGTCTGTTCTCCAGCCCTTCGTTTACATCGGCTATTTTAGAAAAATCCTCTTTTGTCATACTTCTCAGTCTGTATAGAAAAGCGGATTCACAGTTTTTTATATTTGCCGTTTCGTCTGCGGAAAGAGTTTTCCGGATCTGAGAGGCGCTGTAAGCAACATCATCGCTGTCATGCCCTTTCCCGATCCGTTTAACCGCAAAGCAGGGAAGTTTGGTTTCCTTAATATATTCGCAGGCAAGAATGTTGTTGGGGCTGTCCAAAAGATCGCTTTGAATCACGTTCTTTCTTGCCGCGGGGTAAGAGATGCCCGCTTTCATTTCGGCTTTGATCTTTTCCTGGGTATTTTTGTCTTTCAGCATTTCTGCCATCTTTTTTAGTTCGGCTATATTATTGTTTTCCGCGCCGAAGGCAAGTTCATCCACTACTCCTAAACTTTCGGCAAGCATAACGGCGCTTTTGGCAAAACCCTCTGCGGAAAGCAAAGCCTGCTCCGCAGGCAGTTCAATCACAAGATCCGCGCCGTTTTGCAGCGCTGCCTTTGCCCTTGTAAATTTATTGTAAACGGCAAAATCACCGCGCTGCACAAAATTGCCGCTCATGATGCATATTATTCTTTTATCGTTTCCGCTTTCTCTTGTCTTTTCAAAAAGATATTTGTGCCCTGCGTGAAACGGATTAAATTCGCAAATTACACCTGTGTTCATGAAAATACCAGCCATCTGTTCTTTTTCTTATGCTTACAATTCGTATTTAATTGTGAAACGCATGTTTACGTCAAAAAATTCAGGTTTGCCCTTGACTTTTTTATGTTAACTATTTATTATTATATTAATAATATTAATTAATTTCAATAGCGGAGGATACAATTATGAAAATTCTTGTTATCAACTGCGGCAGTTCTTCACTGAAATTCCAGCTGATAAATATGGAGGATGAATCCGTAATCTGTAAAGGCACCATAGAAAGAATCGGTCTGCCGATACAGGGCGGTGAAAAAAATATCATTTATCGCGTGGGTAAGGACGAGTTGGTTTTTGACCGCGAAGTTCCGTCTCATATCGATGCTTTTAATACCGTAATGGAGCTGATGACGCAAAGTGATCTGAAAGTGCTTGATTCCCTTGAGGAAATCGATGCAGTTGGTCATCGTGTTGTTCAGGGCGGTGAAAAATATACAAAAAGCGTTTTGTTTGATGAAAATGTTGTTGCGGACGTGAAAAAAATGATCCCGCTTGCACCTTTGCACAATCCTGCCAATCTTCAGGGGTATGAGGCGTGCCTTTCTCTTCTCGGGCCGGATGTTCCGCAGGTAGCCGTTTTTGATACCGCGTTTCACAGCACAATGCCGCCAATGGCATATATGTATGCTCTGCCTTATGAGTATTTTGAAAAATACGGTATCCGCCGCTATGGATTTCACGGCACATCGCACAAATATGTAAGCGACCGCTGCGCTAAGAAAATGGGCGTAAATATTGAAAAACTGAAAATGATCACCTGCCATCTCGGCAACGGTTCATCTATTGCTGCTATAAAATTCGGCAAGGTATTTGATACTTCGATGGGCTTTACTCCGCTGGACGGCTTTATGATGGGCACACGCTCCGGCGGTATTGATCCCTCCGTTGTAATCTTCCTTGAGCAGAAACTCAGTCTTACCCCAACGCAGGTGGAGGAAGTTTTGAATAAACAGTCCGGTGTTAGCGGTATTTCCGGCGGTTATTCCGATGACCGTGATATCGTTGCCAAGCAGAACGAGGGCGATGAACGAGCGATCCTTGCGCATGAAATGCAGGCGTATCAGATCGCAAAATACATCGGCTCCTATGTTGCCGCTATGAACGGCGTGGATGCCATCGTCTTTACCGGCGGTATCGGTGAAAACGGATTCTGGCTTCGTTCTAAAGTTTGTTCTTATCTTACTTATCTCGGTGTAAATATCAATCAGTCCATCAATCAAAAAGCCGTGAAAGGCAATGAGGCTGAACTCACTTTGCCCGGGGATAAAGTAAGAGTATTTGTTCTTGCAACGAATGAGGAACTTATGATTGCAAGAGATACTAAAGAAATCGTTGAAAATTTAAAATAATGAAAAGGAGGAGTTTTGAATGCCGGAAATCAAATATGAGATCACGGAGCACATTGGCGTTATTTCCGAAACAGCCAGAGGCTGGACAAGAGAAGTAAATATGATTTCTTGGAACGGCCGCGATCCCAAGATCGATGTAAGAGACTGGTCACCCGATCATTCTAAAATGAGCAAGGGCTTGACTTTTACAAAAGAAGAGATCATGGAACTGAAAAAGCTTGTAGATAAGCTTTAATCCGTGCGTTTTAAGGGCAACTTAGTCTCATTAGGTTGCCCTTGAAATTTTGTTTAAGAGGATTCAATATCATTGATATTTTATAATAGATACAGAAATAGAAACAGAGGACATAAAAATGGAATGGACATCTTTAAATGATTTAAGAGAGAAATATCTCTCGTTTTTTGAAAGCAAGGAGCATCTCAGGCTCCCGAGTTTCTCACTCGTGCCGGATCATGATAAAAGCCTTCTGCTGATCAATTCCGGTATGGCGCCGATGAAAAAATATTTTACGGGCGAGATCAATCCGCCCGCAAAGCGCGTTACAACATGCCAGAAATGCATCCGCACGCCGGATATTGAAAGAGTTGGCAAAACCGCGCGCCACGGCACATATTTTGAGATGCTGGGCAATTTCAGTTTCGGCGATTACTTTAAGCACGAAGCCACTGCATGGGCTTGGGAGTTCTGCACGAAAGTGCTTGAGATGCCGGTGGAAAAACTCTGGGTCACGATCTATGAAAACGATGATGAGGCGTTTGATATCTGGACTAATGAAGTAGGCGTTGATCCGTCCCATATCGTTCGGCTCGGTAAGGAAGATAATTTCTGGGAACATGGTCAGGGACCGTGCGGCCCGTGCAGTGAGATCTATTTTGACCGCGGTGAAAAATACGGCTGCGGTAAACCTACCTGCGGCCCCGGCTGCGATTGCGACAGATATACGGAGTTTTGGAATATTGTTTTCAGCCAGTTCAATAATGACGGAAACGGCAATTATACGGATCTTGTTCAGAAGAACATAGATACGGGTATGGGTCTTGAGCGCCTTGCTTGTATACTGCAGGGTGTGGATAACCTGTTTGAAGTGGATACCGTGCAGAATATTATGAAGAAAATTTCTGAAATTGCCGGTGTGCATTATCATGACGACGAAAAGAACGATGTATCCCTTCGTGTAATTACCGATCATATCCGTTCATCCGTATTTATGATCGGCGATGGTGTCATTCCGTCTAATTCCGGCAGGGGCTATGTTTTAAGAAGACTGATCCGCCGTGCCTGCCGTCATGGCAGACTGCTCGGCGTTACCGATCCGTTCCTCTATAAAGTGGTGGACACTGTAATTGACGAAAACGTCTGTGAATATGATTATCTGGAAAGCAAACGGGAGATCATCCGTAAGGTCATTGAGGCGGAAGAAAAGTCATTCGGCAAAACGATTGATTCCGGTCTGGCTCTGCTGGAAGAATATATTGATAAAATGGATGGCAATGTTTTTTCCGGGGAGGATGCTTTTAAACTCAATGATACGTATGGTTTTCCGCTGGATTTAACCAAAGATATACTGGAAGAGCGCGGTATCACCGTTGACGAAGATAAATTCAATGCTCTCCTCGCCAATCAGAAATCCACTGCGCGTGCCGCAAGAAAAGATGCGGGTGCGGATGCCTGGAAGAATGAATCCGTTAAGATCGACTGCGCTAAAACAGAGTTTACGGGCTATACGGATTTTGAATCGGAAAGCAAAGTGCTTGCCCTTGTAAATGCAAAAGGTGAACTTTGTGATATGCTCGGCGCAGGAGACGAAGGCACCGTTGTGCTGGATAGAACACCATTTTATGCCGTTTCCGGCGGACAGGTTGGAGACAGCGGTGTGATCAAGCAGGGCGATAACGTCTTTTTGGTTGCGGATACCGCCAAAAATGCAGACGGTATTTATCTCCATTCCGGCAATGTGTCTAAAGGCATTATCAGTGTGGGCGACACCGTGACTGCCTCTCTCAATGCAAAGCGCAGAGAGGCGATCATGAAAAATCATACTGCCGCGCATTTGCTGCAGGCGGCCCTGCGCCAGGTGCTCGGAACACATGTTGAGCAGGCAGGTCAGCTCGTAAATGAGCATGAAGTCAGATTTGATTTTACGCATTTTAATCCGATGACGGCGGACGAGATCAGCAAAGTGGAATACCTTGTGAATGATTTTATTATGAAAGCCGTTCCTGTAGAGATGAAAGAAATGCCGATCGAAGAGGCGAAAAAACTCGGCGCTATGATGCTGTTCGGCGAAAAGTACGGAGACCGTGTCAGAGTGGTTACGGCAGGCGATTTTTCCGTTGAGTTCTGCGGCGGCACGCATGTTTCCAACAGCGGCCAGATCGGCCTTTTCAAGATCGTTTCTGAATCCTCCGTTGCAGCGGGTGTAAGGCGTATTCAGGCAGTTACAGGCTTAGGTCTTTTAAAATATTTGAATACAAGCGAAGCTGTGCTCAAAGCCGTATGTGCCGTTCTTAAAACCGGTGAGAATGAAATTGAAGACAGAATCACTTGTGTTGTGAATGAACTGCACGAAAAAGATAGAAGTATACAAAAACTGAATGTAGAGATCTCCAAACTAAAGAGTGCCGATGTCTTTTCCAAACCGATCGATCTGAATGGAATTGAGCTTTATGTTGGCAGGATAGACGGATCTACTCCGGATGCGCTTCGTAAGATGGGCGATGAACTTAAGGATAAAGGCGAGAATACAGTTGGTGTTATTGCCGGATCCGTAGGTGAAAAGGCGTCTATCGTTGCCGTTTGCGCAAATGGCGCTGTTGCAAAAGGCGTCAAGGCAGGCGATCTTGTGCGTGAAGTTGCAAAACTTGCCGGCGGCGGTGGCGGCGGCAGACCGGATTCTGCTATGGCAGGTGCGAAAGATCTTTCCAAACTGGATGAAGCGCTTTCCAAAGTGGCTGACATCGTTTCCGGCTTGATAAAATAAGAGGTGTTAAAAATGTGCTTGTTTTGTGAAATTATAAACGGAAATATCCCGGGAAATAAAGTGTATGAGGATGAGATGATCTATGCATTTAAAGATATCAATCCCGTTGCGCCCGTACATGTTCTGATCGTTCCGAAAGTGCATATTGACAGTGTGAATGCGCTGGATTCCGAGAATGTTAAGTATGTTGCGCATATTTTTGAAAAGATCCCGGAAATTGCACGATCCCAGGGAATAGAAAGTTATAGAATCATTAATAACTGCGGCAAAGATGCCGGCCAGTCTGTGATGCATCTGCATTTTCATTTGATCGGCGGTATGGAACTCGGAGAAAAAATATTATGAGCGGGGAATATTACACGTTAAAGATCGCAGGTCTTGAAAGAAAACTGAAAAAGTTCCCGGTCAGTGATCAATTAGATATTGCCGCTTTCATCCTGTTTGGCGATGTTGAATTGACGGAGCATTGCGCCGCGCAATTGCTTAAACGCGTTCCGGAATTTGATTATATTCTTACGCCGGAGGCGAAAAGCATACCGCTTGCGTATGAGATGAGCAGACGAAGCGGGAAAAAGTATATCGTTATCCGAAAAAGCGTTAAAGTATATATGGATCATCCGGTTGAGATCAAAGAAAGTTCTATAACCACTAAGGGTACACAAAGCCTTTATTTGGGGCATGAGGACGGAGATTTGCTCAAAGGTAAAAGAGTTCTTATCGTAGATGATGTGATCTCAACAGGCGAGTCGCTTGCGGCATGTAAAAAGGTTGCCGAAGCATTTGGCGCTGAAATCGTGGGTTGCTGCGCGCCGCTTGCCGAAGGTGACGCCGCAGAACGCAACGATATCATTTTTCTTGAGAAACTTCCGCTCTTTTTTAAAGAATAATTACACATTTTCAGAAAAAATCGGTGAATGATTAAGCCCTCAAAGGTCATAATACTTTTGAGGGCCGCTTGTTATATACGGCTTTCTATCCTGTATAAACAAAGAGCAGAAGGTGTATATATATGAGCGTGCATGAAAATCCGCGTGCGCAGGACAGTAAAAAAGTTGCAATCGTAGGCGTAGGCATGGTTGGCATGAGTTTTGCTTATGCCATGCTGAACCAGAATATCTGTGATGAACTTTGCCTGATCGATATCAATAAAGAACGGGCGGAGGGGGAGGCGATGGATCTTTCCCACGGTCTGCCGTTTGCGCCGAGCAGTATGAAAATTTATTCCGGCGACTATACGGACTGCACGGATATGGATATGATCGTGATCTGTGCCGGTGTTCCTCAGCTTGAGGGGGAAACCAGAAGAGATTTGCTGCAAAAAAACTATAAAGTTTTTAAAACAATCGTAAAACCGATTGTGGAAAACGGATTTAACGGTGTATTTCTCGTTGCGAGCAATCCTGTGGATGTCATGACAAAAGCGGTGCTTGATCTTTCCGGATTTCCGCCTGAACGGGTTATCGGTTCAGGCACTTCGCTTGATACGGCAAGACTTCGCTATATGATCGGTGATTATTTTAAAGTAAATCCAAGAAATATTCATGCGTATGTCATGGGCGAGCACGGCGATTCGGAATTCGTTGCCTGGAGCAGCGCCATGATTTCCGTTTTACCCATAAAAGAGTTGGATTCTCATACAGATCAGATTATGAATGAGCTGGATGAGATTGCAGTGAATGTACGTGATTCTGCATACAAGATTATTAAAGCGAAAAAAGCAACTTATTACGGTATCGGAATGGTTCTGGCGCGGCTCACAAGAGCCATTCTCAATGATGAGAATTCCATTTTTACGATCTCTGCATATCTGAACGGGGAGTATTCGGAAAGCGGCTTTTATATCGGTGTTCCCGCGCTTATCAACAGAAACGGTGTTCGTAAGATTCTTGAGATACCTCTTGATGAAAGTGAGAAAAAACGATTCAAGGATTCTGCTAAGGTTATAAAAGAAATGCTGGATGAGATCGGACGTTAAAAACTGCTGTGTGCGCGGAGAAATCCGCACGTTTAAATGATGTTTTATTGTAATATTGAAATTAGTAATAAGTAAACTGCGTTTTCTACCGTGGGTCGGTTGAGTAAACCGCTAAGCGGCAGTATCATTAATGGCGTGGTTTACTTGGTCTTGCGCATAAACCGCAAATATTTTCCCGTGGAGGGATCGGTTTGGACAATATAAAATTCGGAAAATTTATTAAACAGTTACGCTCTGAAAATCATATGACGCAAAAACAGCTTGCTGAAAAACTGTTTATTACGGATAAGGCGGTTTCAAAATGGGAGCGCGGACTCAGTATGCCCGATATTTCACTGCTGGAAAGCATTGCACAGATTTTTGGAGTTACTGTCTCTGAATTGTTGCAGGGTGAACGGGAAACAGGTTCCGAAAGCGGTGATGAGCCGGATACATATTCTGATAAACCGTCGGCAGATCCGTATACGCATACTTATCCGGGCGAGATACAGGGCGCTTATCATGTGGACAGCGTATATCGCCAACATCTTTCCGATTTGGCGCAAAAAGAGCAGGAAATGTCTGTGCGAAATCAGAAACTTTCAAAATGCCTTACTATACTTTCTTTTGCATCCATTGCGGTTGCGGCCGTTTTGCTTTTACTCCAGATCGTTTATTATTATCTGCATATAACGAAGGGCATTGAATATCCGTTTGCCTATGAAGACACGATAGTAAACGAGTTGTTTGTGCTTTGTACCGCTTTCGGTTTAGGGTATAGACTGCGAAAAAACAAACAGTGGATTGTGTTTTTTATCGGCTTTTTTATTATGCTCACGGTATTTAATGTGGTTACGGTCTTTACTGCCGGGTTTGAATCGGTAAAAGTGGATCTTTCTCCGGGCTATTCAAACTGCGCAATCGTGAAACGAGAGGATAAAACAGGCAAGATCGTTATGTACCGGCCTGCATACGGCATTTTTTGCCAAGAACATGAAGTGATCACAGAATCTTCTACCCGGCTGCAAAACACACAGTGGATCAATCAAGATGTCTGCCTCGTTACCTATGCTGAAGATTTCGGAACGGTAAACGGCTATGCCGCAACGTATGGAGACCGCTCAGAAAGCGGAATCTCATATTATTCGGTTACAAACGCAGTTACGGGCACATGGGGGAGTGCGGGCAGTAATTCCGAATCTGTGCGTTTCGTTTCTGATCTCAATGGAATCAAAATCACGTATAACGGTAACGACTATACATATTTCGGTTCAAATATTAAACAGTACGGCACAACGGCTCTGATTCTGCGCGGCACGCATTCTGATGAATTTATCCTTGCGCTCAACGAGGATTGCGTTGTGGACAGTGTTTCCGGCATTATAGAAAACGGAGGCACGGTCTCGCTCTGCAAGATCGGCGAAGATGCATCTCCTGTTACTATGTTTTGCGAAACGGCAAAAAGCGATCATTTGGAGCAGTTTAATGTTGTTTCCCTTGATGCTGGCGAATATGAAGTGTATAACGGAATCCTTTATTACAGTGTAGATGGGGAAACTACTTTGAATGCACCTGCCGAAATTAACGGAGACAAACTTTGCGAGAACGGCGTTTTGATTGGTGCAGATCTTACGTACTTTACCGTTCGTGAAGAGAAAGGTGCACGTATCTATTTTAAATCAAAGGATTCGGATAACTGGCAAAACACGGTTGTTCAGCTACAGGGTTATTTTGAGATCGGTTCCATGGGATTTTTGGATTTGAATCATATTTATATGCTGGCGTTTTCGGATTTTGCCATGACAGACGCTTTCGGTTCCATTAAATATACTTCAAACGGCGGAAAAACATGGAACGACCGCTTTTACGGAATTGGCGAAAACGATTATATCCACTTTAAAATAGACAGCCAATGCCTTTATACGGATGAAAACACGGCGTTTTTAACTATGCCGAGCGGAACCGGAGAGAAAAGCGATCTGTATATGTCTACAGACGGCGGCAGAACGTTTTCCCTTTTAACGTTCAGCACAGCAGGTGCGTATGATTTTTATACGATTCCAAAGTATGAACACGGTCAGCTTACCGTTGTGAATACAATGGGATCGGATGCGGATAATACATCACTTTCCAAAACATTTGTTTCCACGGATAACGGCAGAACATGGGCGGAAAAATAATATCCCAAATAAGAATTACAGAAGAAAAAAACAGGGCGAAAGCCCTGTTTTTTTGTTTTATTGATTGTTTTCCAGAAGATATGTACCGCTTGCAAGCACGGCAATGGCATATTTCCCGAACTTGTAAAACTGTTTTACGCTCTCTTCAAACGTAAGATAATCCGAAACTGTAAGATCGTTGCCGTCTATCTTTCTTACCTTATTTGTAGAGGAGCAAACATAAATATCGCCGTCTCCAACCGAAATATGCGTTGGCTTTACAAAGGTGGTTGCGTCTTTGCCGCCGATTCTAAGATCCACCTGCATATTTTGGCAGGAATATCGTATTGCGCAGTATTCGGCAGGGCAGATACACCAAAAATATTTACCGTCCAGAGCAAGAGAATTTACAGTCTCATCATGATATTTAAAATATCCGCTCCAGGTCAATTCTCCGTCTCTGTCAAAGATGCCGGCTTCACCGTTCGGGTAAAGCACAAGCACGCGTCTGTCATATAAAATTGCCGCATTGCACTGCACAAAATTCGGTATTACCTTGCTGATCTGTTCATATGACGAACCGAATTTCTTAAACAAATAGGCGTTTTTGGTTAAGACCTCTTTGGTTTTGTTTTCAAAATCCACAACGCTGTATCGCGCCTTGAACTGATTTGTGTTCAAAATGGGCCTTTTTTCTACGATAACCGCCTTGTTTTCGTCATACTTCATAACGTCAACAATTTCTTTCGTGCTTATTCTGATCAAGATCAAACCTCCGATGAAGTAAGATACCCAAGAGTCATAAGACTGTCCGTAAGGTGCACGTTTTCAACCAGCACCTCCGGATGCGCCATGCCGATGTCATAATTGCTGAAGTTCCAGAAACTCTTGATTCCCAGATTGATCAGCAGATCGGTGAGTTCACGCATATCGTTGGAAGGAATACAGATCACTGCGCACATCGGCTTATTGTCTATACAGAAATTTTCAATATAGTCAATGTTTCGAACAGGGATGCCTTTGATCATCTTTCCGCATATTGCTTCATTTTTATCAAAGATACCGATTACTTTGAATCCGCTGTTTACGCTGAATATTTTATTGCAAACCGCTTTGCCCAAATTGCCTGCGCCGATCAGTATGGTTTTGCGTTCTTTTTCAACACCCAATATCTCACCGATTTTTGTGTGAAGTTCAGGCACGTTGTAGCCATAGCCCTGCTGACCAAAACCGCCGAAACAGTTAAAGTCGTGGCGGATCTGAGAGGCAGTAAGCCCCATTCTGTTTGCAAGTTCCTTTGAACTGATCCTGACTATGCCGTTTTCTTTCAGGCTCTGCAAAAATCTGTAATATCGCGGAAGTCTCTTGATAACGGATATAGAAATTTCGTCTTTTCTTTCCATTAATTTTACCTCATTACGCGTTTTCGGTCATTTTCGTGATCGTATCCATTACATAATTGCCGAATTCTTCACAGGTGCAGCCGGTATCCCTGCCGGTAATTGTATATTTCTTCTCTTCAAACATGCATTTATCCAGTGCTTTTTCAAGCGCGTCTGCTTTATCCTGATAGCCAATGTGTGAAAGAAGCATTACGGACGCCCTAAGCATGCTGCACGGGTCTGCATATTGACCTCTGCCCTCGGAAATCATTCTCGGCGCAGAGCCGTGAATCGCCTCAAACATCGCATATTTTTTGCCGATATTTGCAGAACCGGCTGTTCCCACGCCGCCCTGGAATTCCGCAGCCTCATCCGTAATGATATCGCCGTAAAGGTTGGGCAGAACAAATACTTTAAAATCTTTTCTTCTGTTCGGATCAATCAGTTTTGCAGTCGTGATATCTACGTACCAGTCATCTGTAACAATATCCGGATATTCCTCGCCGATCTTTTTGGCGGTGTTCAGGAATTTGCCGTCCGTGGTTTTAATGATGTTTGCTTTTGTGATGATGGAGACTTTGCCTTTATTGTTCTTCCTTGCATATTCGTAAGCCAGGCGCGCGATTCTTTCGCATCCTTCCTGCGTAGCCACGGTGAAATCTACGGCAAGATCGTCTGTAATATTTACACCATAGGATCCAACAGCGTAGCCGCCCTCTGTGTTTTCACGGAAGAAAGTCCAGTCAATCCCTTCTTCGGGAACGCGAACAGGGCGCATATTTGCAAAAAGATCCAGTTCTTTTCTCATCGCAACGTTTGCCGATTCCACATTTGGCCAGCCGTCGCCCTGCCTTGGTGTAGTTGTTGGGCCTTTAAGGATCACGTGGCAGGCTTTCAGTTCTTCCAAAACGTCATCCGGAATGGCTTTCAGGCACTTTGCGCGGTTTTCAATCGTCAGCCCGTCGATCTCTTTAAACTTCACTTTTCCTGACGCCACTTCGTCTTTCAGCAGAAAGGCAAGCACCCTTTCACTTTCTTTTGTAATGATCGGGCCAATCCCGTCACCGCCGCAAATTCCGATCACGATTGTGTCCAGAGTTTGATAATCGATAAACGCATTGTCTTGTTTGATTCTTTTTGCCCTTTCCAGCTGCCCCTCCATCAGGTGTCTGAACTGTTCAACAGCGTTATCAATGGCAATTTTTTCGTTGTTCTCCATAATGGATGATCCTCCTCAGATTATTTGTTATTCTCTCTTGTGTAATCCAAAAGTCCGCCGCAAAGCAGCATTGCGATCTGGCGGTCGGAAAGATGAGATGCGTCAAGCGCATATTCTTCATTCTTCGTTTTATTAACAAGAACGATCTGCTCTTTATTTTTAAGTCTCTCTCTGATATCAGGCAGAGAAAGTTCGTCCAGCTGGTCGATTCTGTCATAATCGCTTTCATTTTTAAATGTAAACGGAAGTATGCCGGCGTTTACAAGGTTTGCAACATGTATTCTGGCAAAGCTCTTTGTAATCACTGCCTTTACGCCAAGATAGAGCGGAACGAGTGCTGCGTGCTCACGGCTGGAACCCTGACCGTAGTTGGAACCGCCGATGATGACGCCTTTTCCTTCTTTTTTCATTCTTTCAGGGAATGTTTCGTCACAAACGGCAAAGCAGTACTGTGAAAGATGCGGAATGTTGGAACGGTAGGGGAGTATCTTTGCCCCGGCAGGCATGATGTGGTCGGTCGTAATATTGTCTCCCACCTTGAGCATCGCTTTTGCGTTGATCTCACTCGGCAGCGGTTCGGTTTTTGGGAACGGCTTAATATTCGGCCCACGAAGAACTTCTACATTCTTGGCTTCCTCTTCGTTTGCAGGCGGTTCGATCATATTGTCGTTGACGATGAAGTGATCCGGCATGCTGATCTGCGGCGCGTCGCCGAGTTCTCTCGGATCAGTAAGGTAACCAGTCAGCGCAGACGCAGCGGCAACTTCAGGCGATACAAGATAGATGCCTGCGTCCTTCGTTCCGCTTCTGCCCTCAAAGTTTCTGTTGAATGTGCGAAGTGAGATGCCGCCGGAATTCGGGCTCTGTCCCATTCCAATACAAGGGCCGCATGCGGATTCCAGGATTCTTGCGCCTGCGTTGATCATATCGGAAAGTGCGCCGTTAAGCGCCAGCATGTTCAGCACTTGTTTGGATCCCGGTGCAATGCAGAGGGAAACTGTTGGGCAAACTGTTTTGCCTTTCAGTATAGCGGCAACTTTCATCATATCCACATAAGAAGAGTTTGTGCAGGAGCCGATCGCAACCTGATCAATCTTGATCTTTCCGATCTCTTCTGTTGTTTTTACATTATCGGGCATATGGGGGCAGGCGGCCATCGGCTCAAGCGAGCAGAGGTCAATATCTATGACTTCATCATAAACAGCATCTGTGTCCGGCAGGATCTCCGTCCAGTCCTTTTCTCTGCCCTGTGCCTTAAGAAACGCAAGCGTGATCTCATCAGACGGGAATATAGATGTGGTTGCGCCGAGTTCCGCGCCCATGTTCGTGATTGTTGCACGTTCGGGAACGGAGAGTGTTTTCACACCGTCTCCGCCGTATTCAATGATTTTTCCCACTCCGCCTTTCACGCTCATTCTTCTGAGCACTTCCAAAATAATATCCTTAGCGGAAACCCAGGGCTTAAGATAGCCGTGAAGATTGATTCTTGTCATTTTCGGCATAGGGATATAATACGTGCCGCCGCCCATGGCAACCGCAACATCCAGGCCGCCGGCGCCCATGGCAAGCATGCAGATACCGCCGCCGGTAGGCGTATGGCTGTCTGATCCGATCAGTGTTTTGCCGGGGATGCCGAATCTTTCAAGATGCACCTGATGGCAGATTCCGTTGCCGGGGCGTGAAAAATAAATGCCGTGTTTTTTTGTAACGGTCTGTATGTAACGGTGATCATCCGCGTTTTCAAACCCGGTTTGAAGTGTATTGTGGTCAATATAAGCCACACTTTTTTCCGTTTTAACTCTGTCCACACCCATGGCTTCGAATTCAAGGTAAGCCATTGTGCCTGTGGCGTCCTGTGTAAGTGTTTGGTCTATTTTAAGACCGATCTCCTTGCCGGGAATCATTTCTCCCTCCACAAGATGCGCTTTGATCAGTTTTTGTGCTAATGTAAGTCCCATATATGCACCCTCCTGTAATTAGTTATCAATTTTTTTGTCAATCTATTTTATAATATTGCTCATATTGTGTCAATCATTTTCAAAAAAATTTCATAAATTCTATACTAAATATTATTATTTTTAATTATTGAAACAATGTTTATTGTGTTTTATTGAAATATTCTCCGATTTATGATAAAATATATTAAATTTGCAGGGCATAATAACTACAAAGGAGTGTTATTATGCCTGAAGAACAAAATGAAAATGCACAGCAAAACAGCTCTTCACAGTCTGATTTTGAAACCGGTTCCATTACCGTTAAGAAAAACGGTCATTTTATTCATTGCCTAACAATTATCGGTCAGATCGAAGGGCATTATATTCTGCCCAGCCAAAATAAAACAACCAAATATGAACATGTGATCCCGCAGCTTGTTGCCATTGAAGAAAGCGCAGAAATCGAGGGGCTTTTGATCATACTGAATACAGTCGGCGGCGATGTGGAGGCAGGCCTTGCCATAGCGGAGCTTTTATCCACCATGAAAACGCCCACTGCGTCTCTTGTGCTTGGCGGCGGTCATTCTATCGGTGTGCCGCTTGCGGTTTCTTGTCAAAAAAGTTTTATTGTTCCGAGCGCCACGATGACCGTTCATCCCGTAAGAATGAACGGGCTTGTTCTCGGCGTGCCGCAAACGCTGTCTTATTTTGAGAAAATGCAGGACAGAATTGTAAATTTTGTGGAGAATAACTCAAAAATATCCGCACAGGATTTCAGAGCTCTCATGATGAAAACGGGTGAACTCGTTATGGATGTGGGCACCGTGCTTGACGGTGAAGGCGCCGTTCAATGCGGTCTTGTGGACGAGCTTGGTGGGCTTTCAGATGCTTTAGGCTATCTGAATGATACCATTGAAAGAGAGGGCGCTGAATGATTTGGTCTGTGGTAAGTGATAACGATATCTTTTTTAATTTTCAGAATGCAGCAGCAGTCGTTCGCAAGGGGCGTTCCAGCAATCCTTATGATTATATAAGGTGCGGGTTCAGCTTAGACAATGCAGCGATGTTCGGAGGTAAGAATATTGTCGATTATAACAGCGATATTTCAGGCAATAGGCCAAGTGTTGACCTATCTTTTTCCCTTGTCTGAAAGCGGCCATTCCGCTATATTTCATGATTTTGCCGGAAGGTATACCAATAATTGCTCTGAATTAACAGGGCTTATACATATCGGGATTGCAGTCGGGATCCTCATTGCTTTTTACAAAGTGTTTCTCAAACTCGTTTTTGAGTTTTTTTCAACAGGAAAAGAAATCTTTACCAAAAACTTTGATATCAAAAAAACGAATAATTCAAGAAAATTTATGTACTACACATTTATTCCGTACATATTTATGCTGATCTATCTGATCCCGGTCGGCGGGGGCAGAAATATTTATTCTCTTCTTGATTCCTATTCGTATGACGGAAACCTTATTTCAGAGGGCATTTGTTTTTTAATCAATGCCGTGCTGTTACTGCTTGCGTCTATAAAACTTGCAAAAAATGAAAAAGGCGTGCAGCTATCCGCGCCGGCAGTTCTCGTAACTTCCGTGCTCATGTTTTTTGCGATTCCCGTCTCCGGTCTCTCCGTTTGCGCGGTGGTCGTTTCCGTGCTCGCTCTTTTCGGAATCAACAAAAAGATCGCTTTCCGGTATTTTATCAGTCTGAGCGTTCCCATTCTACTGGTGCGCGGGATCATAGAGATCGCTCTGTGCGTGACTTATATCAATATCGTTACGGGTATTATCGGTGTGATTATCGCAATTGCGTTTTCTTTTTTCATTTCAAAACTTTCGTTGTATTTACTTAAAAACAATTTTTATAAATTCTTTTCCTATTACGGCTTTGCGGTCGGCGGGTTAAGTGTTATTATCGGAATTATTGAAGTTGCTATCAGCAGCAGATAAGAGGAAATTATGGCGGCAAAAAAATCAACAAACAAAAAAACAGGCAGAACCGTAAAAAAAACGCAGGATAAGCGCAGGCAAAATGCCGATATCAACAGAATATCCGGCGTTCTGCTTTTTGCACTTTCTTTACTTTTCCTGTTTATTGCCATCATAAAAGGGCAGGGCGCATGGCTGTTTATACATAATGTATATGTGGGTCTTTTCGGCATGTTTGCGGCGTGCGTTTTTCCTGTGCTCACTATGGTGATCACTGTTTTGTATTCCCTTAAAGAACAGGATCCGAAATTGATGGCAGTGAAAGGCGCGGAAAGCGTGATCATGGTACTTCTGATCTCATCCTGCATCCATATTTTTCAAAATCAGCCGGGGGAAGTCTTTTCCCAGTCTGTTTTGGATTCGTATAATTTGGCACCGTCTTCTTTTAACGGCGGGCTTTTCGGTGCTGTGATCGGCTGGCTTTTGCTGACATTCGGCAAAGCGCCTGCAGTGATTGTCGATATTCTTTTAATTTTCGTTGATTTTATGTTTTTAAGCGGAATTACCATTATTCAGTTTCTGCGCGGTGCAGTCAAGCCTGCCAAGGCTACTTATGAGAAAGTGCAGCCGGTTATTGAAGAAAAGATCGAACAGAGAAAGCGAAACCGGGCGAGCATTGATGTTCCGCTGGATGGTGAAACGCCTGTAAAACCGGACGAATCAAAAAAGGAAAAAAGCAAAAAAGCCGGCGGCACAGAGCAAATGGAAGAGGTTGTTGCAACCCAGCAGATCATTGACGAGATCAACGCCGCAAACGCTAAGAATAAGGCAGAACGTGAAAAGAAAAAAGCGAAATCTATTGACGAGATCGTTGAGCACGCTTCGGCAGAGGGCTCAAGTTCAAATCACGCTGAGAATACAGAAGCAAAGTTTGAGGTAACAAAAGAGCAGATGAAAGCCTCGGTTGAGGATTATACGATCCCGCCGGTCAGCCTGCTCAATCTCGGCGAACATGCGTCAACAAAAGATGTCAGCGGCGAACTGAAAAGCAATGCGCAAAGGCTGATTGAAACACTGCACTCTTTTAACGTTGATGCTACGATTACGGATATCAGCCGCGGCCCGACCGTTACACGGTACGAACTGAAACCCGCTGCTGGAATCAGAATCTCTAAAATCACCAATCTTGCGGACGATATTGCTTTAAATCTTGCTGCAACGCATGTAAGAATAGAAGCGCCTATTCCCGGCAAAGCCGCAGTCGGTATTGAGATTCCGAACACCGTTAAAAATATGGTGTATATGCGCGAACTGATCGATACGCCGGAGTTCGGACAGCAGCGTTCCAAACTTTCTGCCGGGTTAGGCAAGGATATTGCCGGTAACTGTGTGTATTGCGATATTGCCAAAATGCCGCATCTTCTTATAGCGGGTACAACGGGTTCAGGTAAGTCCGTATGCATGAATTCAATCATCGTTTCCATACTTTACAGAGCAAAACCGGATGAAGTAAAGTTTCTGATGATAGATCCGAAACAGGTTGAATTTTCAAGGTATGCCGGTATTCCGCATCTTCTTGTTCCGGTTGTTACGGATGCCAAAAAAGCCTCCGGTGCGCTCGGCTGGGCGGTTTCGGAAATGCTTCAGCGCTATAATAAATTTTCTGAGACCGGTGTTCGTGATATAGACGGCTATAACAAGTATGTGTCAAAGCATGAGGATATGGAGCCGATGCCGAAGATCTGCATTTTTATAGATGAGCTTGCCGATCTAATGATGGCTGCTCCGAAAGAGGTGGAGGATTCCATATGCCGCCTTGCGCAGATGGCGCGTGCCGCGGGTATGCATCTTGTTATCGCAACGCAAAGGCCATCCGTTGATGTAATTACCGGTCTGATCAAAGCAAATATATCTTCCCGTATTGCGTTAACAGTTTCTTCGCAGGTTGATTCCAGAACCATACTGGACGCAGGCGGCGCGGAAAAACTTCTTGGAAACGGGGATATGCTGTATAACCCCATAGGTGCAAGCAAACCGGTGCGCGTGCAGGGCTGTTTTATTGATGATGAAGAGATCGAGTCGCTTTGCGATTATATCAAGAAACAAGGCGAATCTGAATATGATGAAAACATTCAGAAAGAGATTGAGGAGAAAGCCGTTAAAGATAAAAAGAATCCGTTTGAAGGGGAAGAGGCAGACGAAAACTATGATCCGCTGTTTGAAAAAGCGGCAGAGGTCGTAATCGAGACGGGGACGGCGTCCACTTCCTTTTTGCAGCGTAAACTCTCCGTTGGTTATGCGCGTGGGGCAAAGATCATTGATCAGCTCCAGGATTACGGCGTGATTGGGCCGCCGGACGGCAGCAAACCCCGTAAAGTCCTTATGAATCAGCAGATGTGGCTGGAAAAGCGCGCTTATGACAGCGGCAGGCAGTTTACCGCTGAAAATACAGAGCAGATGTCGTTTGATGATCAGGAGCGTTCAGAAAACGATTTTGCTGACCAGTCAGCGGCTGATTTTGGAGAAGATATTATTGATAATCAAACGGATTAAGGTTTGAAACGGAGATTTTGTTTATGAGCGGATCTGATAAGCAAAAACGTTCAAACGGCAATAAGCAGAGCGATATTCTGGTAGGAGTAGCGCTTTTACTGCTTGCTGCCGTCTTTCTTTATGTAGGGTTTTCTCAGCCAAAGGTTTCTAATGACTATACGGTAACACCGAGCGAAACACAGGTCTATTCCCCGGAATTTGACAGCACTGCCCTCAGTAACAGCAGTACGGCGCAGGCGTCCTCTTCGGAGTCTTATGGCGCGCAGGAAGTTACGGATATTGCCGTTCACTTTCCGATCAATCTGAATACGTGCACAAGAGATGAATTAATGGCGATTGACGGCATCGGAGAGACTCGTGCAGATTCTATTCTTGCTTATCGTGAACAGCTCGGCGGATACACAAGTGTGGAGCAGTTAAAAGAGATCAGCGGAATCGGTGATACGCTTTACGCAAAGATCGCCCCTTACGTTACGGTATGAGCGTTATTCAGGAAATATCTGCCGTTTTTAGATCCGCTTTATTTACAAAAAGATGTGCGATCTGCGGTAAAACTATAGAATTTGACGAAATATTTTGCCATGAGTGTGCGTCAGCAAAGCACATAGAACTCCCTGTCTGCCTAAAATGCGGCTGTGAAAAAGCAGACTGTATTTGTAAAAAAGAACACCACAAACCGGAATATAAAGCCGTTGTAGCGCCGTATTATTACCGAGATTCTATTGCACAAGGGATTCTAAATTGTAAAATGCATGATCTGCCGCATCTCACAAAAGCGCAGGGAGCGGAGATCGCAAAAACGGTAAACTCGCTGTATGAATTGGTGAAATTTGATTGTGTTACTTACATTCCGATGCGAAATTATGACGAGAAGTACAGGGGCTTTAATCAGTCTGCATTGCTGGCTAAAGAGGTCAGCAGAATTTGCGGGCTGGATTGCGCCGGCCTTCTGGTAAAAAAACGAAAAACAAAAATGCAAAAACGCCAGGGTGCCGAAAGCCGATATGTCAATATGTACAACGCGTTTGATCTTGCAAAAAATGCAGAGGTTGCCGGCAAAACCATTTTGCTGATTGATGATGTAAAAACCACCGGCGCCACGCTTTCTTCCGCGGCGCTGACATTGAAAGCATATGGCGCAAAAGCCGTATATTGCGCTGTGTTTGCGATCGTAAAATAAGGAAACGACGATGACTTCTAAAGCACTGATCGAATACTGCTTAAAAAAAGCAGGCGCGTATCTGGATTATCCTTTCGGGCCGCAGCTTGCAGCTGTGCGCGTAGGCAAAACAAAAGAGAAAAAAGGCAGAATTTTCGCGCAGTTTTTTGTGTTAAACGGCACGGATGTTGTTACTTTTAACTGCGATGTATTATCAGTCCAATTCTTTCGCGGCAAATATCCCGATGCCGTGCAGCGCGCTTGGCATGTGCCGGACGCGCAGCAGAACTATGCGTTTACCGTTGCTGTTTCTTCTCTTAAAGACGAGATTTTGTTTGATATGGCGGATTGTGCGTATAATGCCGCAGTAAATAAACTGCCGAAATACATAAGAAATGTCTTGGATGTGTGTAAAGAAGGCAGATAGGCAAAAGAAAAAGCAGTGCATTTGCACTGCTTATGTGGAGCGGCTGATGGGAGTCGAACCCACCTGTCGAGCTTGGGAAGCTCGCATTCTACCGATGAACTACAGCCGCGTCTGTTTTGGTGCGGGTAACAGGACTTGAACCTGCACGGTCGCCCACAAGATCCTAAATCTTGCGTGTCTGCCAATTCCACCATACCCGCATTTTTACTTATTTTATCATTATTTCTTAATGAAATCAATATATAAAAGGAGTATTTTATGAAAAAATCGGTAAAAATATTTTTAAGAATCCTTGTTGCCCTACTGGTGATCGTGATTCTTGTGGGCGCAACGGCGGGTATTTATTATGCCGCGTCTAAATCGTGCACGCTGACCGTTAAGGTCAGAACGGATGAACAACTGCAGGAGATCAGCGGCTGGGGGACATCAGACTGCTGGTGGGCAGACGATATTTCGGACGAAGAGACAAGAAACCAGATCGCTAACCTGCTGTTTTCTGAAGACGGGCTGAATCTGGATACTTACCGTTATTGCCTTTACGGTGGATATGACCCTGATAATAACGTTGTTACCAACGCATGGCGTTTAGGTGAAAGTTTTTATGTCTATAATGAAGAAACCGGTCAGTACGAGTATGACTGGAGCCGGGACGCCAATTCGCAGGCAATGCTGCAGGCGGCGCTTGACAGAGGGGTGGATACGGTGGTGCTTTTTGCAAATTCGCCGCATTATTCCATGTGCAAAAACGGCCGTTCCAGCGGATCGGACAGCGGCAGTAAAACAAATATAGATCCAAGCCGCTATGCGGATTACGCAGATTATTTTCTTACGATTACCGAGCATTTTATTGACGAAGGCGTTCCGGTAAAATACATATCGCCAATCAATGAACCACAGTGGGGCTGGGGCGGTGAAGCGCCCGCGCAGGAAGGCTGCCACTATGAGGCGGAAGAGGCTGTAGCGCTCCTTAAGGTCTTTGCGCAGAAGATCGTGGAGAGAGGGCTGGACGTAAAACTCTATGCTCTGGAAAGCGGCAACATTGGCGATACAGCGAAAAATTATTATAATTTAATGATGGCAGATGAAGACATCAGCAAGGTCTTGGGCGCATACAGTTTTCATTCTTATTTTAATGATAATGATAAGGTAAAGAAAGACAGGTTCGGAAACTGGATTCAGGAAAGTGTTTCTGTCAGAAGCGATATGAGCGAATGGTGTGAACTGCCGTCTACGCATGACGCGTCTGATCCTTTGACAGCTGTAATTATGGCGCGGGTGATCTCCAATGACATCGGCTGTCTGAATGTAAACGGCTGGAGCAACTGGGTTGCGATGAATGAAACAGGCGTCAATCCGGAGGATGGAAAAGACTATTCAGATGGGCTTCTTGTGGCCGATCCACAGAACACTTCAGACTTTTACACGTCTTACCGTTATTATGGATATATGCAGTACAGCCGCTTTATTCCCGCCGGTTCCAAAGTGCTTGGCTGCTCAGACGGCGTATATACTGTAGCAACCTATAAGGATGACGAGGGTACGCATTTCAGGGAACTTGTCAATGAAACAGCCTATCTCACGCCGGAAGGCAATGTAGTGGTGGTTGTTGTTAATGAGGGCGATTCAAGAGACCTGAAAATCAACCTGGAGGGCTATTCCAATCTAACCGTTTACACAACTGATTCGGAAAAAATGTGCGAAGAGGTTTACAGCGGCGCACCGCAGGAGAGTTATACATGCGCGCAAAATTCTGTTTCCACGTATATTTTCAGTAAATAAAAGGGTGATATCATGAGAAAATGTATAGAGATCAATCAAGGCTGGTATTTTTCAAAAGATTCTTCCGCTTTTCCGGATGCACTTCCAAACGGCTGGGAGCAAGTGGATCTGCCCCATACTTGGAACGGCAAAGACGGACAGGACGGCGGAAATGATTATTACCGCGGAAAATGTTATTATGCAAAAGAATTGCTGCGTTCTGATTTCAGCGGCGGCGAGGAATATTATCTGCAGTTTGATGCCGTTAACTCAAGCGCGGAAGTCTATTTTAACGGTAAAAAACAGATCACGCATCACGGCGGTTATTCTGCCTTTCGAGTAAAGATCGAAAAGAATGACATAAAGGATAAAAATTTGCTTGTTGTTTCTGCTGATAACAGCCCTAATGATTTTGTATATCCGCAAAATGCCGATTTTACGTTTTACGGCGGAATTTACCGCAGTGTAAAGATCATTGTTGTGCCAAAAGTGCATTTCAGTCTGGATTATTTCGGCGCGCCCGGAATTGCCGTTACCCCGAAAGTAAACGGCAGCAGCGCAGATATCCTTGTAAAAGCCTATACAAACAGTCAGGCAGAGGTGTTTTTTGAGATCTTGGATCATTCCGGAAATACGGTTTGCAGCCAAACAGTTTCGGGAAAAGATCCGGAATGCAGTTTTCACATGGATTCCGTTCACCTGTGGGATGGCGTTCAGGATCCTTATCTGTACACCGCATCGGCGAGTATTGTGCAAAAGGATCATAACGGCGATAAGATAACTGCAAAATTCGGTTGCAGATCTTTCTCCTTTGATCCGGATAAAGGCTTTTTCCTAAACGGCCGTTCCTATCCGCTCCGGGGTGTTTCAAGGCATCAGGACAGACCTGATATCGGTAATGCGCTGAAATATGAGCATCACAAGGAAGATATTGAACTGATCTGCGAAATGGGCGCCAATACGGTGAGACTGGCTCATTACCAGCATGCGCAGGAGTTTTATGATCTTTGTGATGCGCATGGACTGATCGTTTGGGCAGAAATTCCGTATATATCCCGCCATATGCCAAACGGCAGGCAAAACACCGTTTCTCAAATGACGGAACTGATCTGCCAGAACTATAATCATCCCTGCATCGTTACATGGGGGCTTTCGAACGAGATCACCATGGGCGGCGCAGCAGATAAAGATCTTTTGGATAATCACAGAGTATTGAATGATCTTGTTCATAAGATGGATAAAACAAGGCCAACTACAATGGCAGTGGTTACGATGTGTGATCCGTCAGAAGAGATCACCAAGATCTCCGATATTCTTTCTTATAACCATTATTTTGGCTGGTACGGCGGAAATGTGAATATGTACGGCCCCTGGTTTGATGAATACCATAAAAAATACCCTGATCGTGTGATCGGTATCAGCGAATACGGATGCGAGGCGCTGGACTGGCACACTTCCAATCCGGAACAGGGTGATTATACCGAAGAATATCAGGCGTTTTATCACGAGGAACTGATCAAACAGATATCCAAACGCCCGTATCTTTGGTCAACACATGTTTGGAATATGTTTGATTTTGCCGCTGACGCCCGCGCAGAAGGCGGCGAGAACGGTATGAATCATAAAGGCCTTGTTACGTTTGACAGAAAATATAAAAAAGATTCCTTTTACGCCTATAAAGCATGGCTGTCTGATAAACCGTTTGTGCACATCTGCTCAAAACGGTATACGGATAGGGTAGAGGATGAAACACTCATCACAGTGTATTCCAACCTGCCGTATGTTGAACTTTATGCAAATGGAGAGTGTATCGAAAAGCAGGATAAAGGTGAATTTCCATTTTTTAAATTTAAGGTAAAAAATGTTGGCGAGACAAAATTGCTTGCCAAATGCGGCGAATATACGGATGAGAGCTTAATCAGGAAAGTAGATGTATTTAATGAAAAATACAGAATGAAAGAAGAGGGCGCGGTGATCAACTGGTTTGAGATCACAACGCCGCCCGGCAGATATTCTGTGAATGACACGATAGGGGATATTATATCCACTTTCCGCGGCAAGATCTTTGCCGTTAGGCTTTTGCTTATGATTTCCAAGGCGTTTTCAGCCGGCAAAGATAAGAAAAAGCAAAAGGACGGCGCCAGCATAGCCGGATTTAAGATCAATAAAACCATGCTTGGTATCGCGAAAGGCTTTACGCTGAAACGCGCGCTTATGATGATGGGCGGTAAGTTTTCTAAAGAAGATATTTTAAAAATCAATTCGATGCTGAATAAGATCAAAAAGAAATAAAAAAAGACCCGTTCGGATCACGGTTCATGTTCCGAACGGGTCTTTGTATGTGTTTTATTTCCATTTTTGGATCACTGCAGGATCGTTAAAAATCTCATTCAATCTATTGATCATAGGAACGCAATCGCCATAGTCAAGCGAACGGTGGTCAATTGCACATGTCAGCGGCAAAATGGAGCGGATCTCAATCTTCTCATTGCCGTTTTCATCTGTAACCACCCAAGGCTTTCTTTGCACTGCGCCTATACAAAATGCAGTGGTCTGCGGAGGAATGATTTCAAGAAGATAACAGGTGCCTTTGTGGGTTCTGCCGATTGATCCAATATTGGAGATGGTGGTAGTTCCTTGCTCAATATCATACTTTGTCAGTCTGTCCTTCTTTGAAATAGAATAATATTTCTTTTTTTCTCTGCCGCTTAATGTTTTAACTTTGTGTTTTCCAGGCATTTTTGAGCCGTAGAGTCTGCGAATCGTTTGCTTAACCTTTCCTTTTTTTAGACCTTTTATTGTGTTATCCATTGACACTTCAAACATTACTTCGTTAAGGTCAGTGTTATTTGCACGGCGAATTGTGTCATTTAAAGCGTCAGTCATTTCAGAAAGTGACTTGTTTTCCATATTGTGCATATTGACAGTCATCATTTCTCCGTTATGAAGGATCATCGGCATAGAGATATCAATATTATCATGGTAATATAAAGTACCGCGCACAAGTTTTCTGTTAAATTCCAGTGTACAGTTCATTTTTGGCGCTGCTTTAAGACCTTCGCAGATAATTTTAAGCACAACTGTATTTATGCTTATCTTTTTACTCTTGTCCGTAACGCCTTCATTCAGTTTTTTAATCTCTTTCAGCAAGTCAGTAACATCAGCGTCATAACTCATCGTTGCATGGGGAATTTCTTCCCAGCTTTGAGAAGTCATGTTGGAAACAATCTTTCTTGCGATCCCGAAATGTTCTGTTTTGTAAATTGCCATTATTTTACTCCTAACCCTTAATTATTGTTAAATCAAAAACAACAAAACTTATTATAACATAAATGATCAATCATAGCAATACAATCTTTTACAGAAATATAAATTTGTTAAAAACGCTGCTGATTTAATCAAAGGCTTTTTCATGAAAACGGTTTTCAAATTCCGCTTCAAGCATAGGTCTGAATTTCGGGTGAGCAATTTTAATAAGTTCTCTTGCTCTTTCCTTAAGCGTTCTGCCTTTAAGGTATGCGATTCCGTATTCTGTAACAACACAGTGAACATCGTTTCTGGTTGTTGTAATTGCCGAATATTTGGTTATCTTTGGCACGATTTTAGAAACTGTGTCATTTTTCGTGGTAGAAGTCATAGCGATGATTGATCTTCCGTTTTTGCTGTGGGCTGCGCCGCGAATAAAATCTACCTGACCGCCGACTGCGGAGACCTGTGATAACCCAATCGTGTCCGCAACTACCTGACCTAAAAGGTCGATCTGTAAGCATGAATTTATTGATACTACGTTATCATTCATAGCAATAACATAGGGGTCATTCACATAATCAATGGGGTGCATTTCAACTGCCGGATTATCATTTATATAATCAAATAGTATTTTGGAGCCGAATGCAGCGCCAAGCACGGTCTTACCCTTATGTAACTGCTTTCTTTTATTGTTTATAACGCCCGATTCAAGAAGTTTAACAACGCCGTCGCCAACAAGTTCACTGTGAAGCCCTAAATCTTTTTTATCTCCGAGTTCTTCACAGATAGCATCCGGAATTCCGCCTATGCCGAGTTGGAGGCAGTCGCCGTTGTTTATCAGAGAGGAACAATTTTTACCTATCTTTCTTTCAATATCCGTAATTTCAACAGATTTTACTTCCGGAAGCGGTTCGTCTATCTCAACAAAATATGTAAAGTCTCTAACGTTTTTAGTGCTGTCACCTAAAGTTCGGGGAACATATTTATTTACTTGGGCTATAACCACCTCAGTGTAATCTGTTGTGCCCTTTGTGTAATCAACGGTGGTACCGAATGACACGTTACCGTGAGAATCGGGAGGGGAGACCATACAAACTGAAACACGCGGCCTGATAAAATCTCTTATAACTTCGGGAATTTCACTGAAGTTTATCGGAGTAAAATCTGCCACACCGCTTGCTATGTGCATTCTGTTACTATTTGAAGCAAACAGGCAGTTCAATGTAAAATGCCCTTCCATTTCCGGTCTGCACCAGGGAGAACTGCCGAGTGAAAGCATATTTACTATTTTTACATCGTGAAATCTTTTATAATTTTCAATTAAAGCCCTTTCAATTCCAAAAGGTTCACCGCAGGCAAAACCGGTAACAACTGTGTCACCGTCTTTAATACTTGTGATTGCTTCTTCAGCGCTGACTAATTTGCTTTTGTAAATTTCTTCCCAACTTCGGGAAACAGTATTGTAAACATCCTTTTGAACATCCACAGAATGTTCTGCTTTGTAATTCCCCATTGTTTTACTCCTAACCAATCATTATTGGATTGCCTTGTTTTATAAACAAAAGCAACGCAGATATTATATCATGGTTAGATTATAAAAACAATATAATTTTACAATAATAAAAATTTGTTTAAATTAGTGTCCGTTAATCAAAGGCTTTTTCATGAAACCTTTTTTCAAATTCCTCAGAAAGCCAGTCTCTGAAATTGGGGTGCGCAACTTTAATGAGCGCCCTTGCTCTTTCCTTTAAAGTTCTGCCTTTAAGGTAAGCAATGCCGTATTCGGTTACAACGCAGTTCACATCATTTCTTGTTGTGGTTACTGCAGAATTTTCCGTGATCGTGGGCACAATCTTGGATATCGTATCATGCTTGGCTGTAGAGGGCATGGCTATGATCGACCTGCCGCCCTTGCTCATGGTAGCGCCGCGAACAAAATCAACCTGCCCGCCAACACCAGAAAACTGTGTCAGCCCAATTGTGTCGGCAACAACCTGACCCATTAGGTCTATCTGTATGCAGGAGTTGATCGAAACCACATTATCATTTTTCGCAATATTTGGCGGATAATTGACATAGTCGATAGGGTACATTTCTATATCTTTGTTATTATTCATGTAATCAAATAATTTTGTAGTGCCGAACGCGAAGCCAAGTATTGTTTTCCCTTTGTGCGTTTGCTTTTTAGAATTGTTGATAACGCCGCTTTTAAGCAGGTCTACAACGCCGTCTCCAACCATTTCAGAGTGCAGGCCAAGATCTTTTTTGCTTTTCAGTTCTTCGCATATTGCATTTGGAATCCCGCCGATACCAAGCTGCAGGCAGTCCCCGTCATGAATCAGAGAAGCGCAGTTGCGTCCGATTGCTTTTTCTACATCGGTAAGCTCCACGGAAGGCACTTCCGGCAGCGGGTGATCGCATTCCACAAAATAATCAAATTCACTGATATGCTTTCTTGCCTTGCCGTATGAGCGCGGCACATATTTATTGACCTGTGCAATCTTAAGCTCACAGTGAGACATGGTTGGCTCAATGTAATCTATATTTGTTCCTAAAGAAACATATCCGTCTTCGTCCGGCGGGCAAACGGAATATAAACCCACTCTCGGTTTGATGATTTCTTTCAGCACCATAGGTATTTCATAAAAATGGCAGGTCGTAAAATCAGCAATCCCGCTTGAAATTGCTTTTCTGTTGCTTGCCGAAGCAAAAAAACTGTTGTATTTTATATGACCTTTCATTTCATCACGCACCCAGGGCGTGTCCCCAATGATCAGCATATTTATAATCTCAACATTTTTGTAATTCAGATAATTTTTTTCTATGGCGCGCTCTATTCCCAGCGGTTCGCAGCAACCGAATGCAGTCACCACTTTATCTCCGTCTTTGATCAAACCGGCGGCGTCTTCGGCGGTTATAACTTTGCTTTGGTAGAGTTCTTTGTTGTCCATAAATTGCCTCCGTTATTCATAGAACATAGTATGGTGGTTAATTCCGGTAATATTTTAAAACAGAATTTATATTCTTTCAACCTTATTATTCTATATTTAATAAACAATTTTCAAATTTTCTTCCGCTTCTGCAACTTTGAGCATTACGGCGCATTCTATTCTTTTTCTGTGCAGTTCGCAGCCGAATTCATATATGCCGGAAACACTGCCCGTAGAATGGTAAGCGTTTGCAGCGCAGCCGCCGCTACAGTACAGTTTTGCAAAGCAGTCCTTGCATTCTTTGTGAGAATAAACATTGCAGTTTTCAAACTGCGAAAGAACCTGCTTGTTTTTTACGCCGTGCCAGATATCGCCGAGCAGAAATTTATCATCCCCCACAAACTGATGGCAGGGGTATAATTCACCGTCCGGCGTAACTGCCATATACTCCGTGCCGACCCCGCAGCCGGAAACCCGTTTCACGATGCACGGGCCTGCGTCAAGATCTATCATATAATGATAAAATGTAAAGCCACTGCCGTTTCTGTATCTTCTGAGCATCTCGTTTGCAAGGATCTCATACTGTTCTTTTAATACCGGCAGATCGCTTTCTTTCAGCGCATAATCCTCCTCCGGGGCGCAGACAACAGGTTCTATGGAAAGTTCTTTAAATCCCAGGTCCGCCATATGGATCACGTCTTTGGAAAAGTCTGTGTTATAATGCGTATAAGTGCCGCGCATGTAGTAGTCTTTTTGGTTTCTGGATTCGGCAAATTTTTTAAATTTATCAATGATCAGGTCGTAAGAACCGGTGTTTTTTCTCGTAATTCTGAGGCGGTCATGCGTTTCTTTTCTGCCGTCAAGGGATAATACAACATTTCCCATTTCCTTGTTGCAGAAATCCATGATTTCATCATTTAGAAGCACACCGTTGGTTGTAACGGTAAATCGGAATTTCTTGTTGTATTCCTTTTCGCGGCTTCGCCCGTACGCAACCAGTTTTTTGCAAACTTCCCAGTTCAGGAGCGGTTCGCCGCCGAAAAAATCCACTTCAAGATTATGCCTTGTTCCGCTCTGCTCAATCAGAAAATCAAGCGCTCTTTTGCCGGTCTCAAAACTCATCAGACCTTTCGGTCCGTCATATTCGCCTTTACCGGCAAAGCAGTATTTGCAGGCAAGGTTGCAGTCGTGCGCCACATGAAGGCAGATTGCTTTTAATACGCCCTGTCTCTTTTTAAATTCAGCCGCGGTCATTTCAAAAGTGTCTTCTGCAAACAGACGGCCTTCTTTTTTTAAGTCTTCTATGTCCAGAAAGCAAAGGTCAATATCTTCCGGTGTAACGTCATCTTTCTCTTTATATTTATCTAATATGAAAGTTTTGATGTTTTCTTTGCTCTCCGTTTCATATCTTGTGATGATATCATATGCCACTTCGTCCACAGAGTGCACGCAGCCGCTGTTTTGATCTATGATAATATTATAGCCGTTCATTTTGTAGGCATGAATCATAAAGAAATCTCCTCAAAGAAAAGCGGCGGTAATTTTACCGCCGCGCTGATTGGATGCACGATTATTTTTTCAGCTGCTCGCACTTCTGATTTGCAACGGAGCAAGATGTTTTGCTTGCAGACTGGCAGGATGTCTGGCATTCGCCGCAGCCGCCTTTTTTAGCAGATTCGCAAAGATTGCGTGAGCTTAACGTGTTGATTCTTTTCATATTTCAAAACCTCGTTTCTTTTTTATTTACTCTATTTTATATTATTGCTCCTGTTTTGTCAATATAAAGCGGGGAAGTAATTTGCCGGTGCTTTTTATATTGACGCCGTTTGCGACCAGAGCCATAATATAGTTTATGGATTCCTGCGTAATTTTCTCATTCGGAAAAAGGATCGGTATACCGGGCGGATAGGCATATACAAATTCAGCTGATCGTTTGCCGGCGCTCCTTTCAAATTCAGTTTGTGTGGTTTTGTGATTTGAAACAGCAAAAGAATAGATTTTATCTGAAATGAGCGGGCGGGAAAGGGGAGGTTTGCGTGCTGCGGGAATCGTCCTGTCCACTTTAAGCAGAGCGGTGGAAAGTTTGTTGAATGCAGATTCTTCATCGCCGATGGTTGCCATTAGAATAATATGCCGCAACTGAGCCGACTCACATTCTATGTTATATTCGTTTCGCAGTTTCTCAGCAAGTTCGTTTCCGTTAATAGCGCAGCCGGCAACAGACAGGTTGATCTTGCTTGGGTCGTCAGATACAAGAAAGGTAAGATGATTTAATTTTGTGTTTTCATAAAATTGTTTTAATGCTTTTTCAAAGCAGAAAAAATCTTTCCTGTTGTTTTCAAGGTATTCCGTGCAGACCGAAATGCTGTTCATTAAAACATAACTTGGTGAGCTTGTTTCAAAAATATCAAGGTAATGCCTAAATTTAAAAGCCCATTCTTCTTTGTAAATATTTGCAACAGCCGTTTGCGTCAGCGCAGGCAGGGTCTTATGCAGGCTGGATATCACAATATCTCCCTGCGGATAGTTTCCAAAACGGCAAAACGGCAGATGCGCACCGTGCGCCGCATCAATCAGAACAGGAATGCTGCTTTCTATACCGCTTATATACCCCTCATAGGTGGGGCTGGTTATAATAATCAGCTTAACTTCCGGGTGCTTTGCTGTAATTCTGTCTATTTCCTCCTGCCTGAGTCTTGTGTAGATTCCGTTTCTGCAATCAAATTCAGGATTCGCAATCAGCACATTGAGTTTTCGAAGCGAACAGGCATTATAAACGCTTTTGTGGCAGTTTGCAGCAACGATTACCGTGTCACCCTCGTTCGTCATAGCAAACACTGCGGATAAAATTCCAACGGTAGATCCGTTGACGAGCAATGCGGATGATTTGCTATTGTAAAGACAGCTTAATTTTTCTTCTGTTTCTCTGATCAAACCGTTCGGATCGTGCAGATCATCATAACCGGCAATTTCTGTAATATCGATATCTGCACCGCAAATGCCGAATTTTTTGTTTCTTTTGTGTCCCGGCATATGAAAAGGGTACTTGTTCAGTTTTTTCAGTTCATCATTAAGCATCGGCGAACTCCTTGTTTTTCTTTCTGTATTGGTTGTAAGCCAGCGTTACGGGCATTGCGATCAGCGCAAAGAGAACGGGTACGGTTTCAATTAAGGCGTTTTGCTTAAAAATAATAAGTAAGATAAGATCGGTAAGCAGAATAACTCCGATTATCATGGTCAGTACAGCGTTAAAAACATTCTTTTTAAATCCGGACAGGTATGTGATAAATACGGCAACACCGGTACAAACGGAAAAAATGAGCGATCCTGCGCAGTGCAAAAAATACTGCGTTTTCAGAGAATAGTCAAATTTAAAAATTAAAGTTAACCCCATTCCAATAAGAGCGGATACAGCAAATATGATATGGAAACTTGTTATCCTGCCAAATGTTTTTGCAAGGGAAAAGATATTTATGTAAAGCGCAATGTAAACCAGCGTGCCCCAGATAAAAAATAAAACGGGATGAGAAAGCCCCGTTTTGGATAGAGCACCCTCATTACTGGTTAGATCATTCAGGCTCATATAAAATATAGTATACACAGCAGCACACAAACTAATTGCTGTATTTGCAATAAACTTCATATTATCCTCGAAAATATTGTATTAATCGGATAAATTATATAATAATTGGATTGACTTTTCAAGTTACTTGTGGTAATATACCGTTGTTGCGATTCAGTAATACATAGAAACAAAAGTTGATTTTTTATTAAAACGGCTTGAATATTCTATGGATAATGCTGTTCAATCCAAATGATAATAACAGTCTTCTGTTATTATAAATCAGCGGAATAAGTTGAAAAGTAAGTTTTAACTGAAAGTAAACTCCGCCTCGGTCGTCCTCGCCGTGTAAAATGTAGAGGACAAAACTGAATATGCGGAAGTGGCGGAATCGGCAGACGCGCTAGATTCAGGTTCTAGTGAATGCAAATTCATGAGGGTTCAAGTCCCTTCTTCCGCACCATTAAAAAAGGATGAACTATATTGGGTTCATCCTTTTTTACTCTAATTAATTTTCAAATATCTGTTCAGCTTCTTCTAAGTTTAATGTTACAGTATCTCTATTTTTCAAATCAATTTTCAATTTAGATTCATATAGATTTTCAAGAGCATCTTTATATACTATAGAAAAATCCAATATTAATTCACTAAATGCATGTTCTGTATCTATAAATAGAGATTTATACTCGGCTGGCTTTACAAAAGTTATTGGTTTATAAGGTAATTCATATTTAATATTTTCGTGTTTTAAGTATAACGGAACCAGAATGTTATTAGCTAGATTTGAAATCGTCATATCAATAGAAATTGCTGTTATAGGATTAGCAGTAGTGACTAATTTATGCTTACACTCTATTGATGGATATGGCTTATTTATATTCCTTAATTCTTCACTCTTATTTATCTGTTGCATGGTATTAGAATAATGTATTCCTAATAAAGATACAAGAGCTGGCAGCAAAGTAATCAGTCCTGTAATTATTGAGTTAATAATACTTTTCCATTCTTCATTTAGTGATATAGACATTATATATAGAATTGGTAATGGAATAACAATAAGTAATACTAAAAATAAAACACCTGATTTTAAACTATGTCTATCACTATATTCAATCCACATTATTCTAGCATCAATAGTTATTGCTAAAAACTCGTATATTGTCATTGCAATGGCACCAATAAAAATTACAGCAATTGCTAATGCAGTGAAAATATTGTTGTTTAGTATGTATTGTAAAATTGCAAATATAATAAAAGATATAACACATATTATCGACATTATTATTGCATTTTTAAAATACTTTTTTTGCTTTTTCTTAAGTTTTTCCATTAGATAATTCTCCTTATTTATTTTGCAATAATATTTTATTATGACTATTTATAATTTGCAAGTATATAGAAAAAGGATTTACAACATCTTGAATCATAACCACCAGTTCAACTGGTGGTTTTGATTCGTTCCCTCAACCTTTTGAAAAGTCATTTCATGGTTAAAAAATATGGTGTTTGATTGTAACTTATAACGGAAAGTTTTTCATGATTTTGAATTCTTTTTATACAATATTGACAAAGAGATCGTTTGCTTGTATAATTACTTTTAACACCCAGTGTTAAAAGTGTTGGGCAGGTGATCTGTTTGCCAGAACAAAATATACTTAAGGATATCAGACTAAAAAATCTTTCGGATATTTTTCAAGTTCTGAGAAAAAGCGGCCCTTGCAGTTTGGCTCAGTTGACAGAGCAGACTGACGGCGGGCTGACAACCGTAAAAAAATGCGTTATGCAGGCAATGGAGTTCGGAATGGTGCTGGAAGGCGACACGGCTGATTCTACCGGAGGGCGTAAAGCAAAACTGTATGAACTGAATCATGATTATCAGTATTTTTTATTTATAATTGTTGATAACAACGATCTGATCTGTAAGATCTGCGATTTTGGATTTCATATTAAAAAAGAGTTCACGCGCACTTTTATATTACATCATCTCTTGGATAGTGTTTATGGCTTGATTGATGATGCGTTGGCTGAATATGAAATCTCAACGGTTTGCCTTGCCTTGCCCTGTGTTTTGCATGACGGTATTGTTATGGACTGGTATTATAATCCGTCCGTGGTCGGGCTGAATATTAAAAAAGAGATAGAGCAAAAATACGATATAAATGTTATTGTTCAAAACGATATGAAACTCACGGCGATCGGAGAATGTGCTTGTGCCGGCAAAAATATAGTAAATATTGCAACCGTTCAGTTCGGGCATAACGGTATAGGCGTTGGGGAAACCGTAAACGGCGAACTGCTGACCGGAAGTGCCGGATTTGCCGGTGAGGTCGGTTACACGGAAGATATTAGAAAAAGCATCATGGGTATTTCTTTTCCCGCCAAGATTGTCAGGAATATCATTATTTATCTTAACCCGCAGTTGATCGTATTTTACAGATCTCAGCGCCAGAATCAGTTTGAAAAAATATTTGACACTGCTGTTCGGAAACTGCCGAAGTATGCATTACCGGAATTCAAAGTGTCAGATGAATATTCAGAAAGCATAGTCCGCGGATTTATTTCTCTTATAAATAAAAACGGCTATTTTATAAAACCAGGGGTAAAAATATGAAAAGTTTGTTTAAAAAGAAATCAACAAGGGAAATCCTTGCTTTTTCGTTGCTGCCTTTTGGTATCAGCACGATTTACAGCATTGTGGGCACAGCGCTGAACATGTATTTTACCGATGTGCTTGGGCTTTCTCTTTCCATGACAGGTATTATGCTGGCGGTAACAAAAGTATGGGATGCTGTTAATGATCCTTTAATGGGCATGCTGGTGGATAAAACCAATACACGCTGGGGTAAATGCAGACCGTATGTGTTCTGGATGTCAGGACCCATGATTTTGGTAACAGCCTTGCTTTTTGCTCCGGTAGATTTCGGGCAAACAGGTAATTTTATCTACGCCATTATTGCTTACATACTTTATTATACGATTTATACTGCGCTGGATATCCCGAATAAAGGCCTTGCGCCGCTTGTTTTTCCGGAAGATAAACTGCGAGTAAAAGCGCTGTCTTGGAGCAATATTCTCGGCTCCCTCGGTTCTGTTTTGCCTTCACTTCTGTTCTTCACCGTTGCCGGTCTTTGGGGCAGGGAAAATCAAAAGCAGGGCTACTTCTTTTCTGCGCTTATCTTTGCAACGCTTGGCGCGGTACCGATGTTCTTTTCCGCATTTGGTTTTAAGGAAAAGATCAAAATTCCACCTAAAAAAGAAAAATATATCGATGGTCTTAAAATCGTTTTTAAAGATAAAAAGTATATTGTTCTAACCATTGCAATGTTCTTTTCGTCTATTGTAAACATCGGCTCCATGTTTTTGCCTTATTTTGCAAAATGGAACTGTATCGGTGTGCTTCCGATAGATCAACTGTGCGATTGGATCAATCAGACTTTCGGTATTTCTTTGCAACTCACAAGTGAAGGGCTTTTAACACCGTTACTTCAGATCGGAAGCGGTATATCCTATATGCTTTCCATGGCGCTTATTCCGCTGTTCCTCAAAAAGATGGACAAAAAAACGCTTTGGATCGGCACATCCATCATCGGTATCGCAGCGGATATTATCTGCTTTATTGTTGGCATTTGGATTGTTCCATACAACACGTTTGCCGGTGCAGTGGTATATATGATTCTTCGTTTCTTTACAAATTTCCCGGTTGGAATTATGACCGTTCTGACCACTGCCATGTTTTCTGATGTTGTGGAAGATCTTGAAATGCGTACCGGCAAACGCCTTGAAGGAACGGTTTTCTCGTTCCAAAGCCTGATCAGCCAGATTTCTGTGGCAATATTCAATGCACTTCTGTTAAATGTTGTTGACGCATTTGGATATAACGTGGATAAAATGAATGCGCTGACCAACAATCTGACACAGCCACTGATCCAAAGCCCAACGCAGTCTTTTGTATCCGGCGGTGTGGATTATACATTGCTTCTGAACGTTATTTTCTTTCTGTTAACGGCATTCGGCGCAATCGGTCTTCTGCTACAAACAATCCCGATGTTTTTCTATAAGTTTGATGAAAAAGCACAGGCGGGTAAACTGAAAGCCTTTAGGGAAGAAAAGGAAAGACGTGAAAATGAAGAACTGAATGCATTAGCAGCGGAAAACGAAAAAAGCGCAAGTGATGCAAAATGAGTAAAAAGAAAAAAATAACAACGGCAATTCTTATTGTTTTTGCTATTCTGATTGTTGCGGGGGTGATTATTTTGTCCGTATTGTATTCCTCTTCAAGCAGATCCATGATCAATAAAACAGAGATACAGGAGTTTCAGACGGATTCAGCAGATTTTAAGGTTGCTGTAATTTCAGATACGCAGCTGCCGCCTACTGAAAAACAACTTGCAGAAGATGATACGTATTTAATCAACCTAAAAAAAGCGCTTACGGTTATGAAAAACAATCAAGTGGATATGATCTTGTTTGCCGGAGATATCGGCGATCTTGGCACTGCATTTGCTTTTCAGACATATGAGGACGCGATTGATGAAGTGTTTGGCAGTGATCGGCCGATCATCCAAAATATTATGGGCAACCACGACTACTGGAGCAAAAACGTGTTTACTTACCGCCCGCACAAGGCGGCCTACGAGCGCGTTACGGGTTCATCGCCATGGACGCATTATGTGGTCAACGGCTATCATTTTATAGGCGCTTCTCCTGATACCGGAAGTATGCAAAACGGCTATAAATATACTTTGAAATGGCTGGACAGCGAACTGCAGAAAGCGGCTGCGGATTCGAACGGAAAACCGATTTTCGTCATGACCCATAATCAGCCGGAAAATACCAGTTACGGCAGCGAAGATTGGGGCGATAAGAATCTGGACAGCGTGTTTTCCAAATACCCGAATGTGATTGATTTCAGCGGCCATGTTCATTATTCGCTGTTGGATGAACGATCAATCTGGCAGGGCGCTTACACAGTGATCAATACGCAGTCCCTGTCTTATACAGAGCTTGAAGAAGGCAAGGAAAACGGAACCGTTCCCCCCGATGCCGAAGCTACACCGATGGGATATATTATGGATTTCACGGCAGATTCCATCACGATTCACCGTGTGAATTTTGCTGACGGTGATTTTGGAAAAGAAGAACAAGCCGATAAAGTCTGGAGTTTTTCATTGCCTTATGTGAATGACGGCAAATATTCGTTTGAAAACAGGAAAGCGGTGAACACAGCGCCGGAATTTACGGATACGATCGGCAGCGCAAGCATCAGTGAAGATAAAGTGATCTTATCTTTTCCGGCGGCAAGTGACGATGATTTTGTCCATTCCTATAAAGTGGTCATGGATGATCGGGAAACAAAATATTATTTCAGTGATTTCTATAACGGAATAGACGATATGAATCAAACCGTTGATCTGGAATTGCAGCTGCCTGCAAAAGGCAACCACCATTTTAAGATTTATGCTGTAGACAGTTGGGATGAAGAAAGCAAAAACTGTGTGGAAATCGATCTGGATATTCAGTAGCCGGATTCATAAATTTAAACCATGTTCAATACTTTTCAGATATAAGAGAGGGTAAATATGAAATATATGATTCGCAGAGATCTGCATACGGATTTCAATATTTTTGAGGAAAATAAGCTTGCTGAAAGAAGTTATTTTATACCGTTTTCCAATGAACGGGCATTGTGTGATACGGATTATAAAACGGAGCGCTATCATTCAGACAGGATATCTGTACTCAGCGGCGAGTGGGATTTTGCATATTTTAAAAAGCTGAGCGAAGTGCCTGCTGATTTTGACACGGATAATATTGCTTTTGACAGGATCACTGTGCCGTCTACATGGCAGAGAACCGGATACGATCAGATCGCATACATAAATACAAGGTATCCGTTTCCAAAAAGGCCGCCGCACATACCTGATGATGTTGCAACAGGCATATACAGAAAATGTACGGAAATATCGGATCCTGAAAAAAACTATATTCTTACCTTTTTGGGTGTAGCGGGCGCACTGTCTGTTTATGTAAACGGCAAATATGTCGGCTATAGCGAAGGCTCGCACAATACGGCGGAATTTGATGTTTCAAATTACATTTGTGCCGGGAATAACGAGATCGTGGCAGTTGTGTATAAATGGAGCAACGGCACTTACTTGGAATGCCAGGATATGTTCCGCGAAAACGGCATATTCCGCGATGTGTATTTGATACAGCGTGAAACGGATTACATTCATGATTTTCTGTTCAGAACTTCTAAAAACGCTGACGGAACATATGATCTGAAGGTCTCTGTGCGCGGCAGTTTTTCTCCGGACGCAGAGATAGAGATCACGGCAAAAGATTTGTTTGATACGCATGTTGATAAAAACGGCAAAGCAGAATTGCACTCTCTTTCGGTGAAAGAATGGTCTGCGGAAACGCCGAATGTATATGAAGTGCATATCTTACTTAAAAACGGTTCCAATGTAACAGAGGCAATACGCACTTATATCGGTTTCAAGACGATCCGAATTGACGGCAATGTTTTTCTTTTCAACAATCAGCCGATAAAACTGCTTGGCGTCAATCATCACGATACGCACATGACAAAGGGATATGCCATGTCTGTGGCGGATCTTGAGCAAGATGTGCGTTTGATGAAAGCGTATAACTGCAACGCGGTGCGCACTTCCCATTACCCGCCTGATCCGGTCTTTTTAACAATGTGTGACCATTACGGCCTTTATGTTGTGGACGAGGCGGATATTGAAACACACGGCTTTTATGCAGTGCCTTTCAGTACCTATAATCCCAACAGACTCAGCAATGATATTAGTTGGGCGTCGCATTATCTGGACAGAGTGAAAAGAATGTATGGGAGAGATAAAAATCACCCCAGCATTACCATGTGGAGCCTTGGCAATGAATCCGGCGGTTATAAATGCCAAGATGTGTGTTATGCGTATCTGAAAAAAGAAGATCCCGGTATTCCGGTTCATTATGAGGGCGTAACACGCAGCAGCAAATGGGCGTATGACGTAGTGTCCAGAATGTATGCCACGCCGACTCTGATGAGAAAGATTCTTAATGGCACTGCAGGAAAGAAGTATAGGGATAAACCGTTCTTTCAGTGCGAATATGCCCATGCTATGGGGAACGGCCCCGGCGGTCTTGAGGAATATGTGCAGTTATTTTATTCCTCAGATCAGTTTATGGGCGGCTGCATATGGGAATGGGCAGATCACAGTGTATATGATGAAAACGCTAAGTATAAGTGGACTTACGGCGGTGATCACAATGAGCCGATACATGATGGTAATTTCTGTGTTGACGGTTTGTTTTATCCGGATCGCAAACCATCCAGCGGCGCGGAAGAAATGAAGATCTGTTACCGCCCGATCAGAGCCGCTTATATCGATGAAGATATTTTTGAAATTAAAAATATAAGGTATTTTAAAGATAGTGCGGACATTGCTATTCATTTTAATATCTCTGTAAACGGTGAGATCCGGCAGAGGGGAACAGTGAAAAGCGTTCTTAATGCCGGCAGTTCGAAACGAATTAAAATCAATTCTTCTTATTTTAAACAGCATGATCAGGATGTGTTTGTTAACTTTATTTATACGGATAAGAATACCGGCATGGAAATTGCCCGCGAGCAATTGATCGTTTCGGCTGCTCAGCTGAAAAAAGCGGATTATTCTGCAAGACCGGCAGCTATTTCTGAGGTCGGCAACATCATATCCGTAACTTATGACGGCGGAAAAGCAATCTTTGATAAAAAGAAAGGTCTTGTACGCTACAGCAAAAAGAATACGGAATACTTGAATGAAACGCCTTTAGATAAGGCGCATGGTTTTGTGCCGCATATTTACAGGGGAAAGCTGGATAATGATCAGTATATGGTCATTTTCTGGAAGATCCTTGGGCTGGACAGCGCAGCCGCGAAACTGGTATCATGCTGTGTAAAGCATAAAAACGGAATCAAATATGTAAGCACGGTCTATGATTTTGTTACAAGGGGTTTGTTTGTGCTTGCACGGTCTGAGGTCAGTTATTTCTTTGATCAAAACGGCAAGATAACAATCAGCGCTTCCCTTAAAAAGGTGTGCCCGCTGACAGATCAGCTTCCTCGTTTCGGTGTTCATGCTGAGTTAAAAAAAGAGTTTGAGAATGTTGTATACTATGGCAGAGGTCCGCTGGAGAATTATTCGGATTTCAAGGAGCATGCCCCGATTGGCATTTACAAAACAAGCGTATCAGACATGGCACATAAATATATCAAACCGCAGGATTCCGGAAACAGAGGCGATGTGCGCTACAGTATTCTTACAGATCATAAAAATACTGGTCTCCGATTTACTGCGCTTCAAAAATACATCAATTTTAATGCCAATCACTTTACGCTTGAACAGTTAAAAAGGGCTAAGCATATTGAAGATCTGCCGGATTGCAACACAACTTTTCTGGCCGTTGACGGATATGTTCGCGGCACGGGTTCCGGCAGCTGCGGACCAATTCCCGCTAAAGAGCACTGGATTGATTTTGGTTACTTTAAACCGCTTTGCTATTCTTTTGAAGTAGAGCCTTTTAACCAGAAAAACGAGGAGTAATCGCCATGAAAAGAAAGATTATTATATCGGTTATCATCATAGTTCTGTGTGCTGCCTTGTTGATCTCATCCACAGCGTTTGCCGGCAGCGGATATGCGGATCTGCCCGCTCCCGCAGGTGCTCAGAACGTTGCAGTTACACAGTATGAAAGTGCTGAGAACGCAAAGGGCGTTTCCAATGCCAATGCATATAAAGCAGTTGATTCAGACACGGATACTGCGTGGCGTTCTTCTGCCAAAACGGACGCGCTGATCCTTACTTTTAAACAAGAACAATCTTTTAATACAATCGTTTTGCGTGAAAAAGGCTGGAACATCAAAAAATTCAATCTTTCTTATTATGTTGATGAGCCGGGCAATGAACACTGGGAAAAGTTTTATGAACAGGACTCCGTCAACGATTACAGATATTGTGCTTTTGAGACCGTTACTGCAAAACAGCTCAAACTGGAGATTACGGAATCAGACAGCATTTTCAAAATAAGAGAGTTTGAAGTATATAACATTGCGAAAAAAGAACGCTCTGATTTTCGTGTTTCCGACTATGTTGTTACGCCGCAGCTTGCAAGCGGAGAGATCTTTGATCCGCAGTCCAGCAATTATTTGTCTCCGGAATACTGTGATGTTGTAAATCAGATTCATGTTATTGCCTCTGCAAAATGGAATGACCGGGGCGAATTGGTTATTCCGGACGGATTAACGGGTGCTGAATTAAAGGATTCCGTGCAGAGACTTCGGAATTATTACGGCGAAAAAGATGTGGAAATTTTTGCAACCGTATTCTTTAACGCGTGTGACCCGAATATCGTAATGACACAGTATAAAGACGCTGTTGTTACCAATACTGTTGATTTTCTTTTGGAATACGGCTTTGACGGTGTAAGTTATGACTGGGAGTATCCGAACAAAGAGCAGTGGGATATGTTCAGCGACCACATTGTTGCTTTGAAAACGGCGCTTTCGGAATATGATCTGAAGATTTCCTGTGCTGTGTGCCCTTGGAATTTTTACATGCGGGAAGATGCGATTCAGGCTTTGGATCAGATTGAGATTATGAGCTATGATCTGTTTGATGAAAACGGCAATCATAGTTCATTTGCCGGCGGAGCAGTTCAGCCCGTTCAGTATTTTCTTGAAAAAGGTTTTCGGCCGGAACAGATCAATTTGGGATTGCCTTTTTATGCCCGCCCTGATGATGGCGGTGGCATATGGATCAATTATGATGATCCGGGATATACCCCGTCGGACAGATTTCAGAATTATTCAAACGGCATGTGGTTTTCCGGAACGCAGATGACGTTTGATAAAACGGCATACGCCATCGAAAATGATCTTGGCGGTATGATGATCTTTACTGCCACGGAGGATATTCCGTACAGTGAAGACAACAGCCTCTTAAAATCACTAAAATATGCCATTTCCAGCCGAACAACAATTGATGATAAGCAGGAGGATACAAGAGATGAAATACAATAAAAAATTAAATCCTTATATTATTTCATTTTTGGTCTCTGCTGTGTTGTCTGCTGCCGCAGTCCTGGCAATAAAATATTATATTCCATTTTCTAATGAAACTGCCGGATCTTATGCGGTTGTAACGATTTTCGGCGATTCAATCAAAGTGTTTCTAATTAAAATTTTATCTGTTGTTGCCTGTGCTTTGGCGCTGATTACGTTTCTACTTAGAAGCAGAAAAAGAACAGCTCACAAAGTATTCTTCCCAAGTTTTACGATTGTTTTTTCCGTAATATGGCTTCTCCTCCCGCTGTTGTCTTCCTATACAATCAGCAGGTATACCGGCAGCCTGATCACGCAAACGGTTACCGGGATCGCGATCATCGCAAACGCAGTGTTTTTTATGCTCAGTGTATTTTTTGCAGGAATAGCGGCGATGGATCTTATTTATTGTATCGTTCTGCTACAAAACAGGGAACAGCGCGCAGGTTGCTCGGCAATGCTTCTTTGCGGTGTTCTTTTCGGAATTGCCGTGTCTGTGTTTGCTTCGTCAGCCTTGCAGTCTGCTGTTGGTTTAAATTACGTCTTTGTCATATTTGGCGCAGTGGCGCTGATCGTTGGGATTTTCAGTCTATTCCTTGCTACCAAAGGTAATAAGGAAATGATAAAGGAATAGACAGATCAAAAATTTCTTTAAAAGTTAAACAAAAAAGCAGCACACTTTTAAGTGTACTGCTTTTTTGTTACCCTGCTTGCTTAAATTTTATCTGTTCAGTTTTAGAAAAGTTAAATTGATTTCGCCGTCTCTTGCATCTGCTGACCCGGAATAAGTTAGTGAAAACGTGGTTTCACTGGTTGCATTTATAATAAAATGTGCTGATCCTGTCGCACTGGATCCGTTTGTTGCCGTTGCAAAATAAACACCGTATTCCAGATGAGCGGTTCCATTGTAGAACGGGGTTACCTGCATATAATTTGCTGTTGCAAAGATTGCTGAAACTTTATAGGATACAAGGTAATATCCCGGTTGTAAAGTTATCACGTTTTCTGAAGTTTGCTGAATATTTCCAGTCGTATCAATAACATCCGGAAAGATCTGTATCTGTGTGTTCAGTGTCAGAGGCAACTGATATGCTGCGTAGGATGCAAAAGCGTTTAATGCCGGAGCACCTGTTGGCCCCGTTTCTCCTGTAGGGCCTGTGGGTCCTGTTGGACCGATTGCTCCATTTGTACCCGAAACACCGGTAGCACCTGTGGCGCCGGTTGCGCCCGTAGGGCCGGTTACGCCGTCTGTTCCCTTTGCCCCGGTCGCCCCCGTTGCGCCTGTTGGTCCAGTTGCCCCGGTAGGTCCGGTTATGCCTTGCGGCCCTGTTGCTCCGGTTATGCCCTGCATTCCCGTTACGCCTGTCGCTCCTGTAGCGCCTGTTGGGCCTGTAATGCCCTGCGGACCTGTTGCACCGGTAGCCCCTGTTTCTCCCATGGGGCCTGTAGCCCCCGTGTCTCCTTTAACTGTTTCTATACATACACACGGTTTATTATTGCACGGATTGCATCCGAAATGATAAGTTTTCATATCGCACAAACTTTCTTTTGCTGTACTTGGTATCTTTTATATTCTATAGTATTCAAAACCGGAAATATCTGTTAATTTATTAAATTTGAAATAAACGCCGATATTTTTATTAAAATATTTACAATCTGTTCATTTTTATTTTTGCGTATTTTGTTTGTTTTTACGATATTTTACCATATTTATTGACAGTAAGTGTTTGTTATTATTATAATATACATCATCTTAAAATTGTTATATGGGTGTCAGTATGAAGAGCCTGCTTGTTTATTTAAAAAACTATAAAAAAGAATCTTTTTTTGCGCCGCTTTTTAAAATGCTGGAGGCAATTTTTGAACTGATCGTTCCGCTGGTTGTTTCATCCGTAATTGATAACGGTATTTTAAGAAACGATTACAGAAAAGTGCTTTACGATGTGGGCATCATGGTAGTGCTTGCTGTTGTAGGCATGTCTGTTTCTGTAACCGCGCAGTATTTTGCTGCAAAAGCTGCTGCCGGTTTTGGAAGAGAATTGCGCTCAGATTTGTTTAAGAAGATACAGTCTCTTTCTTTTTCTGAACTGGACAGCGCCGGAACGTCAACGCTTGTAACCATTATGACGAATGATACGGCACAGGTGCAAAACGGCGTTAATATGGTGCTCCGTTTATTCTTACGGAGCCCGTTTATCGTTTTCGGCGCGCTGGTTATGGCCTTTACCATTGACGTGCAATGCGCACTGATCTTTTTGGTTACAATACCGATTTTGACCGTTGTTATCGTTGCAATCATGAGATATACGATGCCGCGTTACCGATCTATTCAGTTCCACTTAGATGAACTTACGCTGAAAACGCGCGAAAATCTGTCCGGCGCAAGAGTAATACGCGCTTTCACTCGTGAGGCGGAAGAAACGGAAAGTTTTTTTGAGAAAAACAAAGCACTTTCACATCTTCAAAAGGCAGTCGGCAGAATCTCTGCTCTTATGAATCCGCTTACGTATGTGATCATCAATGTTGCTATCATCGTTTTGATTTATGAAGGCGGCGTTCGGGTAGATGCCGGGGATCTTTCACAGGGGCAGGTTGTTGCTCTTTACAATTATATGAGCCAGATCCTTGTTGAACTTATAAAACTTGCAAATCTCATCGTTACGGTTACAAGAAGTTTTGCCTGTGCGTCAAGAATTGAAAACGTGTTTAAACTCCGAAATTCTCTTCAGCACAGCGATAACACAGTGAAAGCAAATGATTATGCAGTTTGCTTTGATCATGTTTCCCTTAAATACAATGGCTCTTCTGAAGAGTCCTTAAAAGATATTGATTTTAGGGCAAATAAAGGAGATATTATCGGTATCATCGGTGGCACGGGCAGTGGTAAAACAAGCATGGTTTCCCTGATTCCTCACTTTTATGACGCAACAGAGGGCACGGTTTATGTAAACGGTGTTGATGTGAAAGCGCAGGAGGATCATGTTCTCAGAAATAAAATAGGATTTGTGCTTCAAAAAGCTGCACTCTTTAAAGGTACGGTGCGGGATAATCTTTTGTGGGGCAATAAAAATGCAACAGATGATGAAATGCGTGCTGCTCTTAAAGACGCCCAGGTGCTTGATACCATAAACGAAAAAGGCGGACTGGATGCGGAAATTAAGCAAAACGGCGCCAATTTTTCTGGCGGTCAGAAACAGCGGCTTTCCGTTGCAAGGGCGCTGGTGCGCAAACCGGAAATACTGATTCTGGACGACAGTTCTTCCGCGCTGGATTTTGCAACTGAGGCTGCAATGAGAAAAGCCATTTTGAATCTAAGTTATAAGCCAACTGTTTTTATTGTCAGTCAAAGGGCGTCTTCCGTTATGTTTGCCGATCAGATCATCGTTTTGGATGACGGCGAATGCGTTGGCTGCGGCACACATGCTGATCTTCTGAATAACTGCGAAGTGTACAGAGAAATCTATGAATCGCAGTTCCAAAAGGAGGCAGCCGCAAAATGACAAAAACAATCATAAAAAAAGTGCTCAGTTATATTGGCAGATATAAGTTTATTCTCATCATCTCAATCTTCTGCGCTGCCGGCTCCTCTTTGCTTACTCTGTATGTACCCATTCTTATCGGCCGCGCGATCGATTATATTGTCGGCCCGGGTAATGTTGATTTTGATTCCATGATCAGCCTGTTTATAAAGATTGCTGTGATCGTTGCGGTAACTGCGCTTTTGCAATGGCTGATGAATGTTCTCAACAACAGGATCACATTTAATGTTGTGCGCGATATGCGCAATAAGGCATTTAAAAAACTACAGGTATTGCCGTTCCAGTTCCTTGACAGCCATTCAAACGGAGAAATCGTCAGCCGCGTGATTACGGATGCGGATCAGTTTGCAGACGGTCTGCTGATGGGGTTCACGCAGCTTTTTACGGGAATCGTAACCATTATCGGCACGCTCGGATTTATGATCTATATTAATTTCTGGATCGCGCTTTTGGTGGTTGTGTTGACGCCAATGTCCTTTCTGCTGGCAAATTTTATTGCCAAAAAAACATATAAGATGTTCAGAAAGCAGAGCGAGGCAAGGGGAGAGCAAACCGCTTTTGTGGACGAAATGATCACCAATCAGAAAGTTACGGAAGCATACGGGCATAAAACAGAAAATCAGGAAAATTTTGATAAAACCAATAAGAATGTTGCACTGTACTATTTTAAAGCAACTTTTTATTCCTCTTTTGCGAATCCGGGAACGCGGTTTGTAAATAATATCGTTTACGCAGCGGTTACTCTTTTTGGCGCCATTCTTGCCATAAGAGGGAATATAACCGTTGGCATACTTTCCAGTTTTCTTGCATACGCAACGCAGTATACCAAGCCTTTTAACGAGATCAGCGGCGTTGTTACTGAACTGCAAAACGCAGTTGCCTGTGCCGGCAGACTGATTCATCTAATCGAGGAAGAAGAGGTCGAGCCGGATACAGATCAGAAAAAGACGCTCAGCAACGCCAAAGGAAAGATTGAAGTGCAGCATGTTGACTTCAGTTATTCAGAGGATAAAAAACTTATTGAAGATCTGAATATCAGCGTAAAGCCCGGAATGCGCATTGCAATCGTGGGCCCCACAGGATGCGGTAAAACCACGATTATAAATCTTCTCATGAAGTTTTATAATGTGAAAGGCGGGGTGATTTATGCGGATGATATTCCGTATTCTGAGATCAATGTGAGATCGCTGCGATCTTCGTTTGGTATGGTGCTTCAGGATACTTGGCTGAAGTCCGGCACGATTCTGGAGAATATCACGATGGGCAAACCTGACGCCACGCTGGAAGAGGCAATAGATGCCGCTAAGAAATCGCACGCGCATTCGTTTATCAGACGTCTGCCGGACGGATACAGCACCGTGATCGGCTCTGACGGCGGTAATCTTTCTCAGGGTCAAAAACAGCTTTTATGTATTACCAGGCTGATGCTGGTGAATCCGCCGATGCTGATCCTGGATGAGGCAACATCAAGCATTGATACACGAACAGAGATCAGGATCCAGAAAGCCTTTGATGTTCTGATGAAAGGTAAAACCACTTTTATCGTTGCGCACAGACTTTCAACAATAAGGAATGCGGATCTGATCCTGGTTATGAACAGCGGTAAAGTTATCGAACAGGGCAAACATGATGAATTGCTTGCTAAGCACGGCTTTTATTATCACCTTTATAACAGCCAGTTTGCAGGTTTTGAAAATAAATGATTAAAGGAGTAAACTATGGAAAAGTTAGGCGAAATACTTGATGCGATTGACGGGGTAGTTTGGGGCCCGGTAATGCTTGTTTTTCTGGTTGGTACCGGAATATTCCTCACCTTTAAGCTGAATTTTCTGCCTTGGCGTAATCTGCCGAAAGCGCTGAAAATGGTTTTCAGCCCGGAATCCAGAAAAACGGATAAAGGGAAAGGGGATATCTCTCCTTTTTCAGCGCTGATGACTGCTCTTGCCGGCACAATCGGAACCGGTAATATCGTTGGTGTAGCAACCGCTATGATAACTGGCGGTCCCGGTGCGCTTGTGTGGATGTGGATCGCGGCAGCGTTTGGCATTTCCACGAAATACGCTGAATGTGCGCTTGCTATAAAATACAGAGAGACCAATTCAAAAGGCGAGATGTGCGGCGGCCCTATGTATACGATCAAAAATGCGTTTAAGCATAAAAAAATTGCGCTGATTCTTGCAGGTGCGTTTGCAGTATTTACCGTGCTCGCGTCTTTCGGAATCGGTAATATGTCTCAGGCAAATTCCATTTCTGCCTCGTTGACGCAAACATTTTCCATTCCTTCCTGGATCACCGGTATTGTGCTTGCCGTTTTGACCGGTATCATCATTTTCGGCGGTATCAAATCCATTTCCAAAGTATCTTCCGTTTTGGTGCCGGTTATGGCGGTCTTTTACATAATTTCCGGTTTGGTTGTTATTATTGCCAATTATAAAAATATTCCTGCCGGTCTTGGCACCATATGGTCTATGGCTTTCGGAGGAAAAGCTGTTGCCGGAGGTCTTGCCGGCACGCTCACGGTTTCCGTTATGCAGAGCATTCGCTACGGTGTTTCAAGAGGCGTTTTTTCTAATGAAGCCGGTCTTGGCTCTGCGGCGATAACGGCGTCTTCCGTTACAACGGACAGCCATGTGAATCAGGGTTATATCAACATGTGCGGCACGTTTATTGATACAATTGTTGTTTGCTCGATTACCGGCCTTGTTATTGCCTCTTCCGGCCTTTTGGGATCAACGGATGCAAACGGGGTACTTCTTGACGGTGCGGATCTCACCCTTGCCTGCTTTGAAAGTGTTTTAGGCAAGCCCGGTGCAGTGGTCGTTTCCATCGGCATTCTTCTGTTTGCGTGGTCCACCATACTCGGTTGGGAATACCAGGGCGAAAAGGCGCTGGAATACCTCTTTAAAAACAGAGCGATCTGCTATATTTACAGGATCGTGTTTGCCGTTATGGTGTTTTTCGGTTCGGTTGCAGCTCTTGATGTGGCATGGTCTTTCAGTGATATTGCGAACGGACTTATGGCAGTGCCAAACCTGATTTCGCTGATTGTTTTATCCGGGGTTCTGCGCAAGGATACGATCTCACACCATAAACTGACTAAACAAAGCAAACAAAAGTAACGCTCTTATTTTTAATATTGACTTTTTATTACAAACATTATAAAATATTACGTAGTATTTTTGATAAGAGGTGTCACGATGGCAACTTGCCCCAACTGCGGAAAGAAGATTCCATGGTGGAATATTAAGGCGGAATGCAAATATTGCGGCGTTTCCATTCCCAACTATAATTGGATGGAACGCCTGGAAGAGGATAATCAAAAAGCAGAAGCGGCTTTCACCGTGTTCTACAGAACGATGAACCGAGTCCGTTATTCTCTTTTCGGCACAAAACTCAGGATCGTCAGATTTATACTTACATTCCTGCCCGCTGTTGCGTTTATTATTCCTTGGTCGGCTGTCAACAGCGCCGGCGAGAATTTTCAGCTTACACTGTTTTCTTTTACAGGTGCAAAATCCGCGCTGGATATCTTTCTTCAGTTCTTTAATAATTTTTCGCTGATTTGGGAAAATCTGAAGTTTGAAAACTTCTTCGGCCCAACAACATTCCTTGTTGTAGGTACGGTTTTTTATTTCCTTGCCGCTTTGTTTATTGTTATTGCGTTTTTTATGAACATTATCAAGTGCAAAAAGCCGAAAACCAAGTCTGCGATCACGTTTGATATTATCACGATTGCGTTTTCCATAGTGGCTGTTTCTTTGTTTTCATCTGCTGCCGGAATCGGCGCGGACGCTAAGGCGTTTTCGGTTGGTGAATTTGCCGTATATGACGTAAGCGGAGGATTTTTCTGGGGTTATATCATCGCGCTTGTGCTGTTTCTTGTTGCTTTGGGCATCAATATTGCGGTTGTTATCGCTCCTGCAAAATCAGATGAAACGCTTGAGCAGGAACGCCTTGCAAAGGCGGAAGCCAAGGCTGCCAAAGAACGCGAGAACGAGCTGAAAAAAGAGAAAGAACGCGAAGAGGCTGCAAAAGCGCACGAAGAAGAACAAAAACGTATTATTGAAGAGGCAAAACGTAAAGTTGCGGAGAAAAAGGCCCGGGATGAGGCTAAGAAGAAAAAGAAAAAATAAAGTTCTTGTTTAATTTTGGTAAAAGCGTCGTTTTACGGCGCTTTTTTATTGATTTCATACCGTATAAATGGTATACTTTTTATATTACATGAAAGCGGTGATTCCTATTTCCTACGATATGCTTTTCAGTCCTATGAAGATAGGCAGCCTCGAAATAAAAAACAGAGTTGTGATGGCGCCCATGCTTATGGGATTCGGCACCTTTAACGGTGATGCTACTGATCAAATGATCGATTATTATGAAGAACGTGCCAAGGGTGGTACGGGTTTGATCATTACGGAGATTACAAGGGTAAATGACCTCACCGGTGCGTCTTCCTTTGGTCAGCTTTCCGCTTCTAAAGACCGTAATATTCCGTCTATCAAACGTTTGGCAGACAGAATACATAAATACGGTGCAAAACTTTTTGTGGAACTTCACCATCCGGGAAGGCAGAATGTCAATCTTATGATCAATACCGTCCCGATTTCCGTTGCCATGGATAAGATCCTGCCCGGCAATGCTTATTCAAAACTTTTGTATGGCAAAATCGTTCCGCTCGGAAAGAAAATGGTTGAAAAGGATCTGTTTTTTAAAACCGTTGCACCCAGTAAAACAGAAAAAAGCAAATTTTCTGAAAGTGCAAATAAGGCATTGACTGTAAAACAGATCAAAAAGATCATATCCCAGTTTGGAGATGCCGCGCTGAGAGTGAAAAAAGCCGGATGCGACGGTGTTGAACTGCATGCAAGCCATGGCTATCTGATTCAGCAGTTTCTTTCGCCCGCAACCAATCACCGAACCGATCAATACGGCGGATCTCTTGAAAACAGGATGCGGTTTTTAAATGAGATTATAGATGATGTGCGTGCGAAATGCGGGCGCGATTTTCCATTAATCGTTCGCCTTACTGTTGATGAAATGTATGACCGGATTGGTCAGAAAAGCAGAGGATACGGGCTGAATGAAGGCTTGAAAATGGCAAAAATGCTGGACGAAAAGGGCATAGATGCCATTGATGTTTCCTCCGGTGCGTACGATACTTTCAACTATTGGCTGGAACCGGCAACTTTTGAATGCGGCTGGCGTAAAAATTTAGCGCAGGAAGTCAAAAAAGTTGTTAGCGTTCCCGTTATCGCGGCAAATCTGATTCGTTCACCGAAACAGGCTGAAGAACAGTTAGAGGCAGGGATTCAGGATTTTGTTTCCCTTGGCCGCCCGCATATTGCAGATCCGCACTGGGTGCAAAAGGTGCAAAACGGAAAAGAAAAAGAAATCAAACGATGCATTTGCTGTTTGTATTGCTTTGAGAGCATGATGAACGGTGCCTATACCGGTACGCATGGTCATTGCTCTGTCAATCCGTTTGTTGGCAGGGAAAAGGAAAAACTGAAACAAAACGGAAACGGAAGAAAAGTATTGATCATTGGTGCAGGCGTTGCGGGTTTATGTGCTGCAGAACTTCTTGCGCGGCGCGGTTTCAGCGTTACTGTTCTCGAGAAAGAAAATTCAGCCGGCGGTCAGATTAATCTTGCGGATAAACCGCCGCATAAGGCAAAACTGCACTGGTGTGTTGAGGATCTTGAAACAAATTGCCTTTCAAACGGTGTGGATATTCAATACGGTGTAAATGCAGATCAGAATGTTATAGATTCTTATTCTCCTGAATATATTATTTTTGCTACAGGCGCAAATGCGGTTCATCCCAAAGCCTTTTCCGGTGATCATGTTGTAACAGTTACCGATGTTTTGAACGGGACCGTCCAATACAGCGGCAAAAAAATCTGTGTTATCGGTTCCGGTATGACCGGTCTGGAGACTTCGGAACTGCTTGTGGAACAGGGAAATCAAGTTTCTGTTATTGAAATGGCAGATCAGATCGCACCCGGCGCGTGGTTTCAGCAGCTTGATGACGCTATGCCGAAACTTGTGCAGGCAGATACGCAGTTTTATACTTCCACAAAACTTGCGGATATTCTTCCGAGCGGAATCGCGGTTGAAGATACAAAAACCGGGGAAAAATACACAATAGAATGTGACGGCGTTGTGCTTTCCATGGGTGTAAGGCCGGATAATACACTTTACAATGAACTGAAAGACAGGTATAATAATGTTTATGCGATCGGTGACTGCTTAAAATCCGGCAGGATCTATAACGCCACTGAGGACGCATATCATCTTGCAATAACTTTATAGGAGAAATCGTATGAACAGCGAAAAAAATGACATTCAAAATGCGGAAAATAAAAAAAGATCCGGCGTAGGAGAGATCATTATGCGCCTGATCCATGGTTCAATTATTGGTTTGGGTGCTGTTTTGCCCGGAATTTCCGGAGGCGTTTTATGTGTTGTTTTCGGCGTGTATAAGCCGATTATGGAACTGCTATCTCATCCCTTCAAAGCAATCAAGAAATATGCCAAACTGCTTATACCTATCGTAATCGGCATCGGAATCGGTTTTTTGGCCATATCCAAACTTCTCGGATTTCTGCTGAATAAATATCCGGATCCCTCGGTTTGCTTATTTGTTGGGCTGATCGCGGGAATGCTTCCTTCTTTGTTTAGAGAGGCGGGCGAAAAGGGCAGAAGTAAAGGCTCTTTCATCTCACTCGGTATATGTTTCGTTGTTGTGCTTGCCCTGCTTCTCGGATTAAATGCCATTCATGTAACCATTGTTCCGAATTTCGGGTGGTATCTGTTCTGCGGTTTCTGCATTGCACTCAGCGTTATCGCGCCCGGTATGAGCTTTTCTACACTGTTAATGCCGCTTGGTCTGTATACGCCGCTTGTGGAAGGCATCGGCAATCTGGATTTCAGTGTCCTGATACCGGCGGGTATCGGTGCTTTGATTACAGTTATTTTGCTTGCCAAGGCTATAGATACGCTGATGAACCGGCATTACAGTATCGTGTTCCACGGAATTATCGGAATCGTTATCGCTGCAACAATCGTGATTATACCGTTTAAAAGTTTTACAGTCGGCATCAAGGAAGCGGTGATTAATATTGTCTGCATAGCAGCCGGTATTATTATTGCGCTTGTGCTTGATAAATTTAACAGCAAAGTAAATGTTCCTGAAAAATAAATTTTGCCTTCGCTTTAGCGAAGGCTTTTTTATGGGTTGACAAATACCCTAATGGGGTATATAATAAGGATACCCCATGAGGGTATAGAGGGAGGAACTATGAAAGATTGTAATTGTACGCATAAAACCAAAGAACGCGGCGAAACTGAATATAAATCTCTTATCAATCGGCTGAACCGCATAGAAGGTCAGATACGGGGTATTAAAAGAATGGTTGAAAATAATGCTTATTGCACAGATATTATCAACCAGGCAGTTGCCGCTTCTTCGGCGCTGAATGCATTTAACCGCGAACTGCTTTCAAACCATATTAAGACCTGCGTGGAACAGGATATAAAAGACGGAAAGTATGAAACGGTTGACGATCTGATCTCTACTTTGCAAAAATTGTTAAAATAAAAGAAGGGATACTATGGCAAAATATGATGTTACCGGCATGACCTGCGCCGCATGCTCGGCACGGGTGGAAAAAGCGGTCTCCTCACTGGATGATGTCCGTTCCTGTTCTGTGAATCTGCTTACCAATTCCATGATTGTGGAAGGAACAGCAACAGATGCGGAAATCGTGAAAGCTGTGGAAGATGCCGGTTACGGTGCATCCCGTCAGGGGGCCAATCCGGATCATGCAAAAGAAAAAACAGATGCGTTAAAAGACAGTGAAACACCAAAAATGCTCAAACGCCTTGTAGCGAGCGTTGTTTTGCTTTTACCGCTCATGTATGTGTCCATGGGGCATATGATGTGGGGCTGGCCTGTTCCGGCATTTTTAGATGGAAATATAATGGGCATAGCGCTGTTTCAGTTGTTGTTTACCATTGCGGTAATGATCATAAATAAACGGTTTTTCATCAGCGGATTTAAAGGGCTTTTGCACCGTGCCCCGAATATGGATACGCTCGTGGCACTCGGCAGCGGCGCCGCATTCGTTTACAGCACGGTTGTTATGTTCATTATGAGTTATGAGATCACAATGGGCAACACTGCAGCGGCGCACGAATATATGCACGGAAATCTGTATTTTGAGTCTTCAGCCATGATTTTAACACTGATTACTGTTGGTAAAACACTTGAGACGTATTCCAAAGGCAGAACAACTGATGCGTTAAAGAGCCTTATGAAACTTGCGCCGGATACAGCTGTCCTTTTAAAGGATGGTAAAGAAGTCAGAGTCAGTGTGGATGATGTTCAGGTTGGCGATATTTTTGTTGTCCGCGCTGGAGAGAGCATACCGGTGGACGGCGTTATCTTAAAAGGGGAGAGCGCTGTGGATGAATCTGCCTTGACCGGTGAAAGTATTCCAGTTGACCGAACGGTGGGAGACAGCGTTTCTGCCGCCACGATTAATCAGTCCGGGTTTATAGAGTGCAAGGCAACTTCTGTTGGTGAAGATACCGCACTTTCCAAGATCATCCAAATGGTGTCTGATGCCTCTGCAACAAAGGCACCGATCGCTAAAATTGCGGATAAAGTTTCCGGTGTATTTGTGCCTGCCGTTATTGCAATCAGCCTAATCACCATGATCGGATGGATGATTGCAGGGCAGAGTGCCGGATTTATACTTTCAAGAGGAATCTCTGTACTGGTTATCAGTTGCCCGTGTGCACTGGGGCTGGCAACGCCTGTTGCCATTATGGTCGGCAGCGGGAAAGGTGCAAAAAACGGCATATTATTCAAAACTGCGGAAAGTTTGGAAGTGTGCGGAAAAACGGATATTGTCTGCCTGGATAAAACGGGAACGGTCACAGAAGGTGATCCTTCAGTTACGGATATTCTTTCCGACAACACGGATAAACTGTTAAAATTTGCTTATGCTCTGGAAAGCAAAAGTGAGCATCCACTTTCCAAAGCGGTTATTTCTTACTGCATTGATAACCATATTGATCTTCTGGAATGCGAAAACGCGGCAACTGTTGCCGGAAACGGGCTCCATGGAACCGTAAACGGTTATGAGGTCTATGGCGGAAATGATAAATATATTTCTGAATTCTGCGAGATTCCGGAAAACTATATTTCTAAAGCAACCGAGCTTTCCGAAAATGGCAAAACGCCACTGTATTTTGCCGTAAACGGTGAATTTGCAGGACTGATCGCGGTTGCGGATACGGTTAAGAAAACAAGCCGGCAAGCTGTGGCAGATCTTAAGAAAATGGGCATAACACCGGTTATGATAACAGGAGATAATGAACGGACGGCAAATGCCATCGCACATGAAGTCGGTATTGATCATGTGATCGCAAAAGTGTTGCCGGATGGTAAAGAGGAAAAAGCACGCGTGTTGTCCGAATTAGGAAATGTTGCCATGGTAGGGGACGGCATTAATGACGCACCGGCGCTTACAAGGGCAGCAACCGGCATCGCGATCGGTGCGGGCACGGACGTTGCAATTGACGCAGCAGACGTTGTTCTCATGAAAAGCGATCCGCATGACATTTCAAAAGCAGTTTCCCTTTCACGGCGAGTGATTCTGAATATTAAGGAAAACCTGTTCTGGGCATTTATTTATAACGTGATCGGTATACCGATCGCCGCAGGTGTGCTTGAACCGGCGTTCGGCATTACTCTGAATCCTATGATCGCAGCTGCTGCGATGAGTCTTTCCAGCTTTTGTGTGGTCATGAATGCTTTAAGGCTGAATCTTGTGAATATAGATAAAGCTGTATATAAAAAATCTAAAAAAGGAGAAATAGATATGAGTATTTTTAACAAAGACAAAAAACCTTACATTGAGATCGAGGGTATGATGTGCCAAAACTGTGAGCGCCATGTAACGGAAGCGCTTGAGAAAATCGGCGTTACGGTTAAGGCGGACCACAGCGCCGGCAAAGCGTATATTCAAAGCGGTGATGCAGAGGATGACGTTTTGAAAGCAGCTGTGGAAGGCGCCGGATATAAATATATTAAAACAGTCAGATAAATCATAACCACCAGTTAAACTGGTGGTTTGCACAGGCCCTAAAAGGGCCGCCTACTGGCTCGCCGACTGAAAGTCGGCACTGAAGTTTGACAGCGCATTACTATCTCAAGCAGCCGCTCTCGTGCGGCTGTTTTCCTTTTGCTTACTTATTCTTGTTACCCGTGAACGGGTCTACATACTCTCTGAGTGAGATTTGGTCATTCGCCAAATCTTCCTCAAGCTGATTTTGTATGTACTTCTCTATCACTTTCTTATTTCGACCGACTGTATCTACATAGTATCCTCTGCACCAAAATGCCGGTTGCCGTACTTATACTTTAAATTCGCGTGTCGGTCGAAAATCATCAGTGTGCTTTTTCCCTTGAGATATCCCATGAATTGTGCTACACTTATGTACGGCGGGATACTTACCAAAAGGTGTATGTGATCCTTGCACGCTTCTGCCTCGATGATCTCCACACCTTTTTGTTCACACAATTTTCGGATTATCTCCCCAATATCTTTTTTGATTTTACCGTAGATTGCTTTTCTGCGATATTTTGGTGCAAAAACTATATGGTACTGACATCTGTATGTTGAGTGCGATAATGTTTTTATTTCATTGTTTCCGTTCTTTTTTATCATGTTTTAAACCTCCTGTATTTTAGTAACGCGGCTGCCAAACCGTTTCTATTATACTTGGAGGTTTTCTTTTCGCCAACACGCCCGGCTTGCATTAAGCTCGCCGGTTTTATTTTTACTAAAGCTTTTTATTTCCCCCGGTTGAACCGGGGGTTTATTCTTTGCTGAAGAGCAATAAAAAACCGGAACACTTTTTAGTGTTCCGGTTTGTTATTGCCTTTACTTTTTAGTTTTTCTTTCAGCGGTGCGGCAAAACTTCTGATGAGCAGAAATATGCCGGCTGCAAACAGTAAAACCGGAATGAGCAGCATTGGGTTAAAAGAATCTGAGAAAAATTCAAATACCTTGGCAGGTTTCAGAGAACCTGCAATCAAATATACAGAACCCGTGGTCAGACCGATCAACACTGCGCCGAAAATGAAATCCGTGATGTTCATTTTAAGATTTTGCAGAACGCCGGCAAAGCCCAGTCCGATCACACCGGGAATCACAATAAACAGAATTCCGATAAAGGTCATGGCAGAGCCAGCAGCATCACCGCTTAGCACCGATTCTTCCGGATAACCCGGATTATAGCGTATGTCTCTGGTGCTGCCTACTGACGGCACAGCGCTTGTTGCCATTTGTGAACGTAGTATATAGCCCTGCCCGTCTACTTCATATTTGTAGATCAAAGCATAGGTTGCGGCATGTTCGGTTCTTTTTGCCGCGTCATAGTAAGCGTCCCGGTATAGTTCATAATCTACCAGCGTACCCTCAGTTGTTTCCCAGTTTTTTGTGTTTTTGTTTTCAAGTGAAAGATCCCTTATGCCCGCGATCAGCAGGATCAAGCCGATAATCAATGCGGCTGAACACATCAGAATCGGAATCAGTTTTACTTTTTGAATTGTCATATTCTGCTGCCTCTTAAAGAACTGTAAAAGATTTTGAAAATTGAGAAATATCTTCATTTCCGTCTTCTGTTACCAGGCAAACGTCTTCTATTCGGATTCCAAACAGATCGGGAATATAGATGCCCGGTTCGATTGAAGTGATATTTCCGGGAACAAAGATGTCTTTGCTGCGCGGCGAAGCGTTAAACCCTTCATGAATGTCCAGCCCAACACCGTGCCCGAGCGAATGGCGGAAATATCTGCCCATATTTTTAGATTCCAGCACGTCATATGCCGCCTGATATACGTCTACGCACGCCGTGTTTGGTTTCAGCGCATGGATTCCTGCAAGATTTGCTCGTAAAACAAGATCATACATTTCTTTCATTTCGTCACTGGCTGCGCCCACGGCGAATGTTCTTGTCATATCGGAATGATAGCCTTTATATGTTGCGCCGAAATCGATCAGCACAAAATCGCCTTTCTGAATCTTTCTGTCGTCCGGCACTCCGTGCGGCAGGGAAGTGTGCGCGCCTGTAAGCAGAATGGTATCGAACGAAACGCCGTCAGATCCGTTTTGCAGCATAATATAATCAAAATAAGCTTGCAGTTCTTTTTCTGTTTTCCCCGGGCGGATATGGTTCAGAAGTTCGGCAAGGCTTTTTTCAGCAATTTCATTTGCCTTTTTCATATACCGGATTTCTTCCGGTTCTTTTACATTTCGGATGCGCATTAAGGCGTCTCCGATCCCGATGAATATACAGCCTGTCTTTTCCTTATAAAGATTGTAACGCTTATAGGATATGGTCTCGTCCTCAAACGCGATCTTTCTTATATTTGCATGTTTGCATATTTCAGCAATATGATCGGCAAACGGAACCTCCGGCTCCTGAACGATAAGACCGGTTTTTTTGGCATAATTCTGCGCGGTTTCTGTATATCTGGAATCAACAATATGGTATCCGCAGCCGTTTTTCAAAATCAAAACGATGCCTTCGCTTGGGGCAAAACCACAAAAATAGTGCATGTTGCTTTCGTTAAACAGAAGGAGTGCGTCTGCTCCCTTTTCTTCAATCAGTTTTAATGCTTTTTCTGTCCTCATATAAATCACCAAAATTAATTGTAAAATAAATTGCGCAAACTGTCAAATTATTATTGACTTTAAATTTTGGTTATGGTAGTTTTATTTCATTAAATAGCGGAAAGGTTTTAAAAAATGGAAAAATATCTTATTAACCCTTATCAGAAAATGAGCAAGATCAATAAAGACATTTACGGCCATTTTTCCGAGCATCTCGGCAGATGTATCTACGAAGGCATTTATGTGGGCGAAGATTCCAAAATTCCGAACGTAAACGGTATGCGCTGTGATGTGGTAAATGCGCTGAAAGAAATGGGCATTCCCGTGCTCCGCTGGCCGGGCGGCTGCTTTGCGGACGAATATCACTGGAAAGACGGTATCGGTGATAAAGCGAAAAGAAAGCGGATGGTCAACACCCACTGGGGCGGTGTGGTAGAGGACAATTCTTTCGGCACACATGAATTTTTTGAACTGTGCCGCCAACTTGGCTGTGATGCATATATCAACGGAAACGTAGGTTCCGGCACGGTCGCGGAAATGAATGAATGGATCGAGTATATGACCTTTGACGGAGATTCGCCTATGGCGCGCCTGCGCGCAGAAAATGGGCACAAGGAACCGTGGAGGCTGAAATATTTCGGCGTTGGCAATGAAAGCTGGGGCTGCGGCGGCAGTATGCAGGCGCAGTATTACAGCGATCTTTTCAGAAGATATAACACCTATGTGCGTGATTATGATCCGAATCATAAGATCTTGCGCGTTGCCTGCGGCCCGAACGCGGAAGATTATAACTGGACAGATGTTCTGATGAAAAATGCCGGCAACAAAGCAAACGGTATCTCTTTGCATTATTATACTGTGCCGACGGGTAACTGGGATCAAAAAGGTTCCTCTACCAATTTTGATGCTGAGGAATACTTTTCAACCGTTGCGAAAGCGTATAAGATGGACAGCATTATTTCACGTCACTGCAGCATTATGGATAAGTATGATCCTGAAAAACGCGTGGGTCTTGTTGTGGACGAGTGGGGCACTTGGTATGATGTGGAGCCGGGCACGAACCCCGGTTTCCTGTATCAGCTCAGCACCATGCGCGATGCGGTTGTTGCCGCGCTCACTTTAAATATTTTTAACAAGCATGCAGATAGGGTCAGAATGGCAAATATAGCGCAGACCGTTAACGTTTTGCAGTCTGTTGCACTGACGGACGGGGAAGATATGGTTCTGACACCCACGTATTATGTGTTTAAAATGTTTAAAGCGCATCAGAATAATACGCTTCTTGGTTCCTATATCACTACGCCTCAAAGAACGCTTAACAGCGAAACAGTGCCGCAGTTGGTGGAATCTGCATCCGTAGACGAAAACGGTGCGATCTGTTCCACGATTGTAAATTCCTGCCCGGAACATTCTGCCCGGATAGACTGCGAAATTGCGCACAGTGCTGTTCATTCTGTTGATGCAACGATCCTTTCAGGCGATATCCATGACGGAAATACGTTTGAAAGCAAAGACTGTGTTGCAGAAAAGAAATTCACAAACTTTACGGTCTGCAAAAACGGATTTCAGGCTGAACTTCCGCCCTGCAGCGTTGTAAAATTTGTGATTAGATAATGGAACATCTCTGTAAAAAATGCCTTTTGTATGAGGCGGGGGAAAAAGCGTCTTTAAAAGGAATACAGGATTATCTTAAAACAGTGGATGATTCGCTGAAAGTCAGTCAGGATGTGTATCGGAAACGGCTGTCTTTCTGCCGGGAATGTGAGGAACTGATCTCCGGCATGTGCCGAAAATGCGGCTGTTACTGCGAATTGCGCGCCGCGTTTAAGAATAAGGCCTGCGCGGATTATGACCACAGAAAATGGAATAAAGTGTAACCTAAACACGCGACTGAACTTTTGTTTCAGTTGCGTGTTTATTTTTTATGTTTACGGTCAATATTTCAGGTATGAAACATTTCATGATCAAAAAATACGATATGACTTTTATGTATATCCCCGTGCTTATCCTAAGTATTTTGTCTGTTATTCTGTATATTGTTCGGTTGTTTCATGCGGCAGCAGCAAATGATCTCTTTTTTACTTGCACCACCGCATTGCTCTGCTTTTTTATCGTATCCAGAGTAAATGCAAAAGCGTGGAAAGCCGTTTTGATTCTTCTGGCAATATTCTTTTCCGCCGTCTATTTTATATTGGGGGATTCGCTGTTTTCTTTTGCGGCTGAAAAATTTGCGTCTGCTTGTGCATCATTTGGCTTTTTTGATTTTCTTTTTAATACGGCGGGTATTTTTGATTTTGAAACGCTGGTTTACCAAACTTCATACGGCGGCGCACGTTTGATCGGCAACGAGCTTGTATGCGGCGTTGTAAATATTGTAAAGGCAGATCCGCAGACGGATCTGATCCGGTATCTATCCGGGCGCTGTATTTTTCTGTTTGCTTTGCTCGGTATCCTGCTTTCGGAAAAGAAAAATTTTAAAGCAAATCTGCTGATCGGTGCTCTAATGCTGATCAGCGGGAATCCGGCGCCGGCGTTGATTCTTTTGCTGTTTACTTCGCCGCCTTTATATTTTCTTGCTCTGCTGATCAATTTTTGCGCATTTATTGTTTCTGTTCTTTTTGAGATCAAAGGCGCTTTTGTTGTAAGCCCCTCGGTTTTTGAGATCGTTTATCACTCGCAGAATCTTGTAAACTTTCTTGCCGTTGGCGCAGTGTTTTGCGCTGTTTCTTATTTTGCCGCACGTATTGTAAAGGAAAGAAAAAAATGATATACTGATTTCGGTGATGAAATTGGACATAAGGCAGAAATTATTCGCCGCGGCGGATCCGAAATACAAAGCGTTTCATAAAAAACTGATACCGGATGTGCAGGAAGATAAGATCATCGGCGTCAGAATACCGCAGCTCAGAAAACTGGGCAAAAAACTGGAAAGCGATGACTTTGCCTGGGATTATTATGAAGAGGTTATGTTGCACGGCTTTTATATCGGCTATAAAAAAATGGAATATTCCGAAAGATTATCTCTGTTAGACGGGTTTGTGCCCAGAATTGATAATTGGGCGGTTTGCGATTGTGTCTGCGCGTCCCTGAAATTTATTGAAAAAAAGCGAACGGAATTTTTGCAATATTTAAAAAAGTATATGGATTCGGAAAAGGAATACGAACTGCGCTTTGCCGCTGTTATCCTGATGGATTATTATCTGACGGATGATTATATAGATTTCTCACTAAACTGGCTAAAGAGTGTAAAAAGTGAGTATTATTACGTTCAGATGGCGGTTGCCTGGGCGCTTTGCACGGCCTTTACGAAATATCAGGATAAGGTGATGCCTGTGCTGGAATCCAAAACTTTGCCCAAAGACGTGCAGAACAGAACCATTTCTAAAATTAGGGACAGTTTCAGGGTGGATCGGAACACAAAAGAATATCTTAAAACATTAAGGGCGTAGTATGCGCCCTTTTCTTGTTTGTGTAGAAAGATTCATTGCTGGTGCGCACCGAACGCAGCTAATATTACAATTTTGTAATGGAGTTCACCTTTTGTATATGCTATTATAGATAAGGAGGTATCGGTATGGATATTTTTCTGCTTGAAGATGACAATGCAATCGGAATCGGCCTTTCCTATTCGCTTAAAAATGAGGGTTATTCCGTAACGATTGCAAAAACAGTAAAAGAGGCGCTGGAGATCATCCGGAATAAAACCTTTACACTGTATATTCTTGATCTTACGCTGCCGGATGGCAGCGGTTATGATGTTTGCACGCAAATCAAAAAACAGGGTGATCTGCCTGTGATCTTTCTCACCGCTTATGATGATGAAGTTAACGTGATTATGGGTCTTGAACTCGGCGCCGATGATTATATTTCAAAACCGTTTCGGGTCAAGGAACTTCTGGCGCGTATCAAGACCGTGCTGCGCCGCTATAATAAAGACACGGCCGACGGCATTGTTAATATAGGCAACATTAGAATCAATACAAATGAGGCAAAAGTCTATAAAGATTCTAAAGAAGTGATCTTAACCGCTATGGAATACAGATTGCTGTTGATCTTTATCAATAACCGCGGCATTGTGCTTTCCCGGCAGAAACTGCTGGAGGATATCTGGGATGTTGCCGGCGATTTTGTAAACGATAATACGCTCACCGTGTATATTAAAAGACTGAGAGATAAGATTGAGGAGGATCCCGCGTCTCCCAACATTATAAAAACCGTAAGGGGACTCGGGTATATATTGGAAAAATGAAAAATAAAGAATTCAGACTCATGCTGATGATATCGGCGTTCGCAACGGTACTATGCTTTTTGATCTGTCTGTTTATCAGCACAGCATGCGCGTTCATTAGCCTTGCGCTTGGCATCATCCTATCCGTTGTGTTTTATGTTTTTACAAAGCAGAGATATCGTAAGATAGAAGAACTCAATGATTATCTTTCCGCAGTCTGCTCCGGCAATTACGAACTTGCTGTCAATGACAATGCCGAGGGCGAGCTTTCTATTCTGAAAAACAATTTATATAAAGTGATGATCCTGTTGCGCACAGCAAGTGAGGATGCGAAAAAAGATAAACTTTATCTTGCGGATTCGCTTGCAGATATCTCACATCAGCTGAAAACGCCGCTCACCTCTATGATGATCATTACTGAGGTTTTGCAGGATGAAAAAGATGAAGAAAAGCGCGCCGGATTTATCAGAATCATTGAAGAACAGCTGGAAAAGATGAAATGGCTGATCACCACGCTTTTGAAATTATCAAAACTGGATGCGGATACAGCGGATTTTAATATGAAATCTCTGAATTGCGCAGATATTATTGATCGCAGCATCAAGCCGTTTCTGGTACAGGCGGAGATCAGAAAAATTAAGATCAGCAAACATGTGAATCCCTTTATCTTTACGGGTGATGAAAACTGGAGCGTTGAGGCGCTTGAAAACATCATTAAAAATTGCTTAGAACACACTTCTGACGGCGGAACGCTCAATATAAACACAAATTCCACAACGATCTATAACGAGATTGAAATCAGCGATAACGGCAGCGGTATTGCAAAAGAGGATCTTCCGCATATTTTTGAGCGGTTTTATCACGGCAAAAATTCCTCGGCAGAAAGCGTCGGCATCGGGCTTGCGCTTTCCAAAGCCGTATTTTCAAAAGAAAACGCAAATATAGATGTAAAAAGCAAAGAGGGGATCGGAACGAAGTTTACGATACGTTTTTATAAGTTTGTAGTGTAATATTACGAAACTGTTATAAAAAAGTCATTTTGCTGTAAGGTTCAAATGGTATTCTTTTGATCGTAGAAAGGAGATAGATGAAATGAAAATTCTTGAAACGCAAAATCTATGCAAAACTTACGGCAAAGGTGACGTTATGGTTCGAGCGCTGGATAATGTTTCCTTTTCCGTGGAAAAGGGCGAGTTTGTAGCAATCGTCGGGCCGTCCGGCTCCGGAAAATCCACACTGCTGCACATTCTGGGCGGTGTGGATACCGCAACTTCAGGCTCGGTCATTATTGATAAGACCGATATCTCAACCCTGGATGAAACGGCGCTTGCTATTTTCAGACGCAGGCAAATCGGACTGATCTATCAGTTTTATAATTTGATCCCGATCCTGACGGTGGAGGAAAATCTTACTCTCCCGCTTTTGCTGGACGGCAGAAAACCAGATCAGGCAAAAGTGAACAATATCATTCAGAAACTCGGACTTTCCAACAGAATGAATCATCTGCCGAATCAGCTGTCAGGCGGTCAGCAGCAAAGAGTAGCAATCGGCAGAGCACTCATCAATAATCCGGCTCTTTTGCTGGCGGACGAACCTACCGGTAATCTGGACAGTGAAAACAGCCGCGAGATCATTTCCTTGCTCAGAAGCTTCAATAAAGAATTCAATCAGACCGTTATTATAATCACGCATGATGAGCGTATTGCGCTTTCTGCAGACAGGATCATCGCGATTGAAGACGGCAGAATCACAAGAGATGAGGTGAGGATGGGTTGAGCATCATACAGAAACTCACCCTTGCGCATCTTAAAAAGAACAAGGGCAGAACAGTGGTTACGATCCTGGGCATCTGCGTGTCCGTTGCCATGATCACAGCGGTGTTTGTCAGCATTGCTTCCTTTATGAACTATATAGCTGATGTTACTTACTATTCCGGCGGGCACTGGGACGCGCAGGTCGTAAACGTAACAACAGATGAACTAAGTAAACTTGAATCGCAAAATACGGTTTCAAAAGTAGGGGAGATCGCCCAGCTTGGTTCGGAATCTTCCGGTTTCATGATTGATTACGGCGTTTCCCCGCGCACTTCCGTTGGGTCTGTTTATGCTGCGGATTCCGTTGGTCTCAGCCAGACGGTAACTACAGAGATTGACGGCGCTATGCCGAAAAATTATGACGAGATCCTTGTTGAAAAGGAATTTATTGAAAGTAATGAACTGGACTGGCAGGTTGGAGACACAGTAACCATTCCTGTGGGCACACGGCAGTACGAAAGCGAAGGTTCTGTTCTGGATGTTACCGGGAATTATGTTGCGGGAGAGTCCTTTACTATAAACGATATCAAAGAATACAGGATCGCCGGGATTGTAGACAATAATTTCCCCACCCGTGGCTATAAGATCCTGCGCCTTGCGGAGCCGGAAGAACTGAACGGCGCAACTGCGTACATTCAACTTACCGATGTAAATATGAAATCAACAGCCGATATTCAGCAGATCATGACCGCCTGCGGTATCGATTCTTCAAGATACAGAATAAATCAAGAATATTTGGGTGGGAATTTCTCGTTTGCGGCAGACGGTGCCTTCGCGTTGACTATCATTCCGATGTGCCTTGTTATTCTTGCGGTTATTATGATTGCAAGCATCGCGCTTATTTATAACGCGTTCGGTATGTCTCTTTCGGAAAGAACCAGATATCTCGGTATGTTGGCGTCTGTTGGCGCAACGAAATCTCAAAAGAGTTCTTCCGTTTATTTTGAAGGCTTTTTGCTTGGCCTTGTGGGCATTCCCGTTGGGATCGGAGCCGGGATTCTCGGTATTTTTATCACGCTTAAGGCGGTTGGAAAAAGAATACAGGAATCCGGTATGATCAATGGCGGAGAGAATATTGAAATGAATGTGGTTGTACCTTTATGGATCATCCTCGGCATCATCCTTGTAAGTGCGCTTACAATCTTTATTTCCGCTATGATTCCGGCAAAAAAAGCGTCTTCCGTTACACCGATAGACGCTTTAAGGCAGACGAATGAAATCAAACTTGAATCTAAAAAATTAAGATCCTCCAAACTGATCCGCCTGATTTTCGGCTACGAGGGAGAACTTGCAAATAAAAACCTAAAACGCAACGGCAGAAAATCAAGAGTGATAACGGCAAGCATTGCTCTGTCCATCATTCTGTTCTTAAGCGTTAATTCTTTTTGCAATATGTTTGTAAAAGCGAATGATTTGCAAAACGATATGCCGTATCAGGTAACGGTTACCGCCGGCGGTGAAGAGGATTATAACAAACTTGTTGAAGAAACGCAGAATATAAACGGTGTAAACGCCGTGTACAGCACGACAAGCAGTATTCTCTTTTACGGCGGCGATACACCGCAGGATAACTTGTATACGAATCAGGATGTTGCTAATAAAGAGAATCTAACTTCATCTTACAGCAAATTGTTTGAAGATACCTGCGCCTATATGAATTTTATTAATGATGAGGATTTTAATGCCCTGTGTGAAGAAAACGGCATTGATTATCATCCGTATTATTCCGTGGTTAACGGAAATGATTCTCAAGTCAAAGCGCTGCTGATGAATAATGTTTCTCATGATAATTCAACCGGCAAGGTATTTACGGATAACATAATCGGAAAAGCGTTCTATTATGACGCTACAGATGAAAATGGCAACGTTCTGCCGAATTCCGAAAATAAAAACATAAAAGCAGTCGTTACTGATTTTGTGGATTATGATGCAGATAATTATCTTTGTAATCTGAACGACGCCACTATGATCAGTCTCTATATACCGCTAAGTATGTATATTTCCTATTGCAATAATGCTTATTTCAGTAACTATGGGGAGCCGCCGATTCTGCAAATGGGCATTGAAACAGACGATGCAGAGCAAACCTGTGATGAGATCGGCAAGATCATTGATCAGAATTCCATGAGCGGCATTACGTATATCAATCTGACGGAATCCATGGAAACGATGAATACCGTAATTTTTGTTCTTCAGGTATTCACTTACGGATTTGTTGCGCTGATCACACTGATTGCCGTAGCCAATATTATTAACACCGTATCAACCGGAATCGATCTCAGAAGAAAAGAGTTTGCCATGTATAAATCCGTTGGCATTACACCGGCAGGGTTCAATAAAATGATTTGCCTTGAAAGTCTGTTTTACGGGCTGAAAGCACTTCTATTTGGTATTCCCATCAGTATTTTGATCTCTTTTGGAATGTATATTTGTCTTCAGTCAAGCAATATTCCGTTTACGATCAACATCCCTCTTTTCTTACTCGTTGTAGCGGCAGTATTTCTGATTGTTGGTGCCTCCATGTTTTATGCTGTGTCAAAACTGAAACACGATTCAATCGTAGAAACTCTGAAAGAAGATATCTGCTGATGAGAAAAGGGCAGCCGCCTTTTGGCGGTTGCCCAATTTTTTGTTACTTTAATTTCTTTTCCAACATTCTGGAAACTTTATATACATCACCGCAGCCCAGCGTGATCACAAGATCTCCGTCCTTGCAGTGCTCGGCAAGGTAATCGGCAATATCTTCCAGTTTATCAATCTGAACCGCGCCCGGTATTTTGGAGGAAAGATCCGTTGCTTTTATACCGATCGTATTTACCTCGCGGCTGCCCATGATTTCAGAGATCACGCATCGATCCGCAATTTTTAATACTCTTGCAAAATCATCTAAAAATTTGGCCGTCCTTGTATAAGTAAACGGCTGGTGAACCGCCCATACGCGTTTGTAATTCATTTTTTTTGCGGCTTTGAGCGTTACCTCTATCTCTTTGGGGTGGTGCGCATAGTCGTCTGCAAGGGTGATCCCTTTAAAGGTGCCGCGCAGTTCAAACCTTCTGCCGGCGCCGTGAAATTCGTAAAGGGACTGCTTGATTTTTTCAAGATCTGCGCCGCTCTCCACGCAAGCAATAAAAGCGGCAAGCGAGTTCAGCACATTGTGTTCGCCCGGAACGGTCAGCACGATATGTGTGATATAAGTTTCGCCTTTATAAATATCGTACTCAATATGAAACCCACCGGGTACATCTATATTTTTTGCCGTGTAATCATTGCCGTCTTGGATGCCGAAAGAAATCAGTTTCTTTCCGGTTATGCCTTTAAGCATATCCACGGTGTTTTCGTCATCACCGTTATAAATAATGGTTCGGGTTGTGTTTTCGCAGAATTTGCGGAAAGATTTTTTTATATTATCAAGATTTCCGAAGAAATCCAGATGATCCTCATCCACGTTCAAAACAACCGCCATATCCGGATTCATGTGCAGAAATGTGTTGTTGAATTCACAGGATTCACAAACAAAATTCTGGCTTTTACCAACTCTGCCGTATGCATCAATTCTCGGCAGTTTGCCGCCGATTACAGCGCTCGGATCCAAACCGGCGTCCAGCAAAGCCTCTGTGATCATACTGGTGGTCGTTGTTTTTCCGTGTGTTCCGCAAACGCCGATACAGTTGCTGAATACCCTGCTGACCGCGCCTAAAAGTTCTGCACGCTCAAAACAAGGGAAATTCGCTTTTGCGTATTCCAGCTCTTCATTTCCGGCAAGTATGGCGTTCGTATAGATCACAAGCTGCGTATCCGGGCTGATGTTTTCTTTTTTCTGCCCAAGAAATACTTTGGCGCCTTCTTTTTCAACGCGGCGAAAGGTTTCCGTATCGTTATTATCCGATCCCGAAACGTGATATCCCAGGGATATGAGGATTTCAGCAAGGGGGCACATTCCTGCGCCGCCGATACCGATAAAATGCACATTCTTAACTTCTTTCAGCAATTCGTCTATCGTTTTCAAGGGGAATATCCTCCGTTACTAAATTTATAATATTATACAACTATTATAACAAAAAATAAACACCTAAACGCAATGAACATCAAAATATTTTAAGCATACTATGGATTGTGGGAGTGATTATATGAAACTCGTTTCATTTGCCGTGCCCTATACACAGGATAAAAGAATGATCTACGCTGCCGAATATCTTGAAAAGCACGGTTTTAAATATACGGAAGACGCCGAAAACTGTGATTTTGTTTTGCTTCCCGTTCCGGTAAAAAAGGAAATGATCGATTCCGTGAAAGGAAAAATCGTTTTTTACGGAAAAGGAGATTACAAAAACGGTTTTGATTATATGAAAAACGAAACCTATGTGCAAAAAAACGCATTTCTTACTGCGGAGGGCGCTGTTGCCTGCTTAGAGCAGAATACGGATTATTCGCTTACCGGAAGCAAAATACTGCTCATCGGATACGGCAGAATCGCAAAGGCACTCCATAAGATCCTTTGCTCTTACGGATCGAACATCACGGTCTGTTCAAGAAGTTCGCTTTCTGCCGCGGAAGTTCAGTTTAACGGCGCCAAACATATTTCTTTTTCGGAACTGAAAAATCCTGCTGATTATGATATTGTAATCAATACGGTTCCGCATATCGTCTTAACAAAAGACGAATTAGCTGCGCAAAAAAAAGGCGTTTTGATACTTGACCTCGCTTCATTCCCCGGCGGCGTTGATACGCTTGTTGCAAACAGCCTTAAAATAAAACTGATCAACGGCAAAGGCATGCCGTCCAAATACACGCAGAAAACGGCGGGAGAAATCATCGCAGAGGCTGTAATGAATATGATTGAGGGGGAAAAACTTTGAAAATAGGATATGCTTTAACCGGGTCTTTCTGCACCTTCTCTAAATCCCTGAATGCGCTCAGAGAACTTGTTGACGCAGGATATGATGTTTATCCCATTATGAGCGAAACCGCATATAGTACGGACACAAGATTCGGTGACGCCGCAGATTTTCAGAAAGAAATAGAGGAGATCACCGGCAAGCCGATCATTCATAAAATTGAGCAGGCAGAGCCGATTGGCCCTAAAAAAATGTTTGATATTTTGTGTATTGTGCCCTGCACGGGCAACACGCTTGCAAAGCTTGCAAACGGTATTGCCGATACGGCAGTTACAATGGCGGCAAAGAGCCATTTAAGAAATTCACGCCCGGTGATCATCGGCGTTTCAACGAATGATGCGCTTGGCGCTGCGGCAAAGAACATCGGCAATCTGATGAATTATAAAAATTATTACTTCATTCCGTTCGGAATGGATGACTGCATTCATAAAACAAAATCCATGGTATGCGATTTTTCACTTGTGGCGGATACTGTACGTAAAGTTGCAAACGGAGAAGAAATTTTGAAAAAAATATTCTGAAATTATTGACATTTCCTCATAATTTGATATATTTATTTCAATAACGCTAAATGCGTTAAATCGGGTTACAAAGAGGAAGTGCATAATTGGAAAAAATCATTGATCTTAAGGGTATTACCGTAAAGTACGGAGAAAATGTGATTCTTGACAAACTGAATCTGTCAATCAATAAAAAAGAGTTCATAACGCTGCTTGGGCCTTCCGGTTGTGGCAAAACAACCACACTTCGCTGTATCGCGGGTTTTGTTGAGCCGAATGAAGGGGAGATCGTATTTGAGGGGAAAGTGATCAACAATATTCCGCCTCATAAAAGAAAGGTTAACACGATCTTTCAGCGTTATGCTCTTTTTTCGCATTTAAATGTGTTTGAAAACGTGGCTTTTGGCCCGGAAATTCAGAAGATGAGCAAGGCAGAAATCAGAAAAACTGTTGCCGAAATGCTTGAACTTGTCAATCTGAAAGGGTTTGAGAAACGGTCGATAGACAGCCTTTCGGGCGGGCAGCAGCAGCGTGTTGCCATTGCAAGGGCACTTGCGAACAGACCGCATGTGCTTTTGCTGGACGAGCCTTTGGGCGCTTTGGATCTAAAACTCAGAAAAGACATGCAAAAGGAACTGAAAGCCATTCAAAAAAGGCTTGGCATCACGTTTATCTATGTTACGCACGATCAGGAAGAGGCGCTCTCCATGAGCGATAGGGTTGTTGTTATGGATAAAGGAAAGATCCAGCAAATCGGAACACCGGAAGATATCTACAACGAACCTGTCAACGCCTTTGTGGCGGATTTTATCGGTGAATCCAATATTGTTGACGCCATTATGATCAAGGATTATTACGTAAAAATCTCCGGCGTTACGTTTGACTGTGTAGACAAAGGTTTTGCGCCAAACGAGCGTGTGGAAGCTGTGATCCGTCCCGAGGACATCACAATTAAAAAAGTCGGCGAAAAAGATACGCTGCCGGGCGTAGTAACGGATGTTGTTTTCAAAGGCACTTTCTTTGAAACTTTTGTAGATGTCGGCGGCTTTATCTGGCTTGTTCAAACAACGGAATATCATAAGGTTGGTGAAACGATCGGCATGTATATAGATGCCGATTCCATTCACGTTATGAAACGCAGCGAATACAGCGGTGAATTCGGCGACTACTCATTCTTCTCAGACGAGTTTGACCATATAAACGACGCTGATTATGAATGGGAGGACGCAGATGAAAAATAGTCTTTCCAAAAAGATCATAGATAAACCGTATATCCTTTGGTCTGTTTTATTTATCATTGTGCCGCTTTTGATGGTCATCTATTATGCTTTTACAGATACAACCGGCGCGTTTTCACTGGAAAGTATCAAGGCAATACCGGAATATACTTCCACGATTCTGCTTTCCATTCTGTATGGCTTCGCCGCCACGGCGATTTGCCTTGTGGTTGCTTATCCGTTTGCTTATTTCCTTTCTAAACTTAAATTCAGCACCCAAAGCATGATGGTGCTTCTTGTTATGCTGCCGATGTGGATGAATTTCCTGATCAGGACTTATTCCTGGATGACAATATTGGGCGATACAGGCATTATCAATACGTTTTTAAATGCGCTGGGGCTGAACAGTCTCCAGCTGATCAATACAGGCGGAGCCGTGATTTTGGGCATGGTGTATAATTTTCTGCCCTATATGATCCTGCCCATTTATTCCGTGCTTTCTAAAATGGATAATTCTCTAATTGAGGCTGCACAGGATCTTGGCTCCAACCGGTTTCAGATTCTGAAAAAAGTGGTGATGCCGCTGTCTTTGCCGGGCGTGTTAAGCGGCATCACCATGGTATTCGTGCCCTGTGTATCCACTTTTTATATCACCCAAAAACTCGGCGGCGGTCAGATTGTTCTGATCGGCGATATCATTGAAACGCAGTTTCAGTCTGCAAATAACTATCATCTTGGCGCAAGTCTTTCACTTGTGCTGATGATTTTGATACTCATTTGTCTCGGCGTCATGAATTATCTGGGTGCAGACAGCGATTCGGAAGGGGGAGTAGTAATATGAAAAAAGCAAAACTTTCTCCAATGTCAAAATTTTATATGGTTCTGGTTTTCATATTTCTTTACGCTCCGATAGCAGTTATGGCTGTTTTCTCCTTTAACGAAAGCGCAAGCACATATGAATTTACAGATTTTTCCCTGAAATGGTGGAAAGAAATGTTCTCCAATTCTGCGGCAATGGATGCGCTGAAAAACACCATTATACTTGCGGTTGTTTCCTGTATTATTTCTACTGTTATCGGTACGCTGGCTGCTGTAGGCATTTATAATTACAGAAGCAAACGCATCAAAAGTGTTATTATGACCGTAACGAATATTCCCATGATGAATCCGGAGATCGTTACCGGTATTTCCATGATGCTGCTATTCGTTTTTGTGGGTGCTATGCTAAACCGCAGCGAATCACTCAATTTCTGGTCTTTGCTGATCGCGCACGTCACTTTCTGCCTGCCATATGTTATCTTGAATGTTCTGCCGAAACTCAGGCAGTTTGATATTAATATTTATGAGGCGGCAGTTGATCTTGGCTGCAAACCGGTCAGGGCGTTTTTCAAAGTCGTTCTGCCCAATATTATGAGCGGAATCATAACTGGTCTTGTCATGAGCTTTACGCTTTCGCTGGATGATTTCATCATATCCTATTTTACAAACGGGCCGAGTTTTCAAACGCTGCCCATCTATATTTTTTCGCTTACGAAAAAACGCGTAAAGCCGGATATGTATGCGCTTTCCATGCTGATGTTTGTTGTGATTCTTGTGTTGCTTATTCTGCTGAATATTGCGCAGAACCGGTCAGAAAAGGGTAAGAGTGAGCGGAAATGAAAAAGATCTTAACCCTTATACTTTGCCTTGTGCTTTGCTGGGCACCTGTTTCCGTTTGTGCTTTTGCCGCGGAGGATGACGAGATCTTTACCGAGGAGCAGATAGCGTACTATGAAAACCTCGGCTTGCAGGGCACTACGGTGAACGTGTACAACTGGGGAGAATATATCTCTGACGGTTCTGAAGGATCTATGGACGTTGTTTCGGAATTTGAGCGGCTGACGGGTGCAACAGTCAACTACACGAATTTTGAATCCAACGAAAATATGTATTCAAAACTCGCCGGCGGCGGTGTGTCATATGATGTGATTGTGCCGAGTGATTATATGATTGAGCGCCTGATTGATGAAAATATGCTGCTGGAGATCGATTGGAACAATGTTCCCAACCGTTCATTAATTGCGCCGCAATATCAGAATCTGTTTTATGATCCGGATCAGAAATATTCTCTTTGCTATAATGTGGGTACAACGGCACTGATATATAATACACAATTGGTTGACGAAGTTCCCACCAGCTGGAATGTGCTTTGGGATGAACAGTATAAAGGCAAAGTTTTGATGTTTAATAATTCCAGAGACGCTTTTGCAATTGCGCAGGCGCTGCTTGGTCAGGATTTCAATACCACGAATGAAAGCGACTGGAACGCTGCCGCCGAACTCCTTGCTGAGCAGAGAGATAAAGTAAACCCCGTTTATGTAATGGATGAAGTGTTTAATCTTATGGAGAGCGGCGAATACGCGTTTGCCACGTATTATGCCGGGGATTATGCTCTGATGAATGAAAATAACCCCGATCTGGCATACGCTTTTCCGGAAGAAGGCGTAAACATTTTTTATGACGCGTTTTGCATACCAACCTGTACGCAGAATAAGCGCGGTGCGGAGGCGTTTATCAACTTTATGCATGAGCCGCAGGTAGCGCTTGAAAACGCGGAATATATTTATTATGCATCTCCCAATCTTTCTGTTATCAATAATGAGGAGCATTCTCTTCATGGCAATGAAGCAGTCTATCCTGCTGAAATGCCGAAAGGGCAGTATTTTGGCAATCTGCCGCAGAATATTCTTGAACTGCAGGCAGATCTGTGGACGAAAGTAAAGAGCGGCAGACTTTCCACAAGCAGCGCTGCGGATGAAAAGAAGATCTATATTGAATTTGCTGCGGTGCTGGGCATTGCTGTTCTTTGCGTTGCCGCAAAACTGATTTATGACGCCAAAAAGAAAAAATTTGAAGATTTAAGTGATGTTTATGGAAAAAACGATTATCGTTCATGATGAAAGCAGTTTAATGGAAGCGTCAACCGCGGCAGGTTCTCCGGAATGCTTTATATTTGATCTTGACGGCACGCTTGTGAATACGATTCAGGATCTTGGGCTTGCGTGTGACTATCTTCTGAAAGAGCATGGAATCAAGCCGAAATGGAGTATGGACGATTATAAGGCGTTTGTGGGAAACGGTGCAAAACTGCTTGTTCAAAGAGCGTTTGAAAATAAACTGAGCACGGAAGAACTGGAATCCGCCTATGCGAGGTTTAAAGTTGTTTACGATAAAATTAAATTTGACCATGCACATGTTTATCCGGAAATGGCGGAAGTGGTTCGCGCCCTCAAGAATGCAGGCAAAAAACTGGTTGTCTGCACAAATAAGCCGGATCTTTCCGCCAAGGGCATGGTGTTTGAACTCTTTGGCAGAAATGTTTTTGATGTTGTGCAGGGCGCGCTGGACAGCAAACCAAAAAAGCCGGACCCACAGGTTCCCGCTGAGATTCTGAAAGAACTTTATATCCAGGCAGAGAATGCTGTGTGGATCGGAGACAGCAATGTTGATATTGAGTCTGCGCATAATTTGGGCTGCCTTGGAATCGGCGTTACATGGGGTTTCAGACCCGCTCAGAACCTGCTCTCTGCCGGTGCGGATATTATCATAAACAATCCGGAAGATATTTTGAAAATTTTTAAAATTGATATTGACAACATATGATTAATCTGTTATAATCTCTATCGTTGTGAGCGAGAGTGGCGGAATCGGCAGACGCGCACGTTTGAGGGGCGTGTGGGGCGACTCGTACGGGTTCAAGTCCCGTCTCTCGCACCATTAAACGGCTATTTCCATTTGGATTTAGCCGTTTCTTTTTTATCAAAACAGCAAAGAAACGTCTCTTAGGAGGAAAGTATGAAAATTGTAACGCCTTCTTTTTATAATGATTTTAAATGCATAGCGGGGGACTGCCCGGATTCCTGCTGCCAGGGCTGGGATGTGGATGCAGACAGCGATTCACTTGTTTATTATAAAGCCATGAAAAACAGTTTTAAAAGCAGGATCGATTCTGTTTTAAGTAAAGATGAATACGGAAATACTGTTTTTCGGCTTACGGAGAATAAGAGGTGCCCGTTTCTGAACCGGGATAATCTTTGCGATATGCATATTGCACTTGGGCAGGAGCACACCCCTTATACCTGCCGTACTTTCCCAAGATTTATTAATGATTTTGGTTCTGTAAGGGAAATGGGCTTATCCTTTTCCTGCCCGGTCGCAAGCGATATAATGTGGAATTTAAAAGAAGATTTTGATTTTGTGGAAACCGTAAATTCCGATCCGCCTGTGCTGAATGACATTGATGCCGAACTCTATTTCCTGCTGTTAAAAGCAAGGAAAAAAGCGTATGAGATCGTAAAAAATAAAGCACTTCCGCTGAAGGACAGAATGACGCAGCTTTTAAAATTTGGTTTTGAACTTCAAAAAGATTTGGGCGATTATCCCGAAGGTAAACCTGCTGTGTCTTTTAAAGAGGTCTTTGAGAACCCGGAAGTCATTAATCCGGAGTGGGTAAAAAAAGTTGAGCAAGGCGTTTTCAATCAATCTGTCATTAACACAAAAAGTTGCGAAAATATAGCAGTATATATGATATTTCGATATTTTTTGCAGGCAATATATGACCGGGATGCATTGTCTAAAATCAAAGCCGCAGCAGTCGGCGTGCTGATCCCGGCATTTTTCGGAAATGATGCCTGGACGATCCACCTTTGGAGCAAGGAAACGGAGCACAGCGATATTAATATGGAGCGGTATAAACATATTCTGCGCACGGATGGTACGCTTGCCGTTCATAATCTTATAGAATATTTCTTATGATTTGTGGCTGTTTCAAAACGAAACAGCCTTTTTCTGTATTCTTTGTTAAATTTTGCAGGTTTAAAAAGTACAGGTAATGAAAGTAGGTATCTACCGGCAGCACTCTTAAAATGAAATGCAGGTAAACTTAAAAAAAGATCCGGCAGTTCGCTGCCGGATCTTAAATTTTATAATTTGGACGCTTTGTATGCAACGCCTAACAGGCCTGCATTGTTTCCAAGTTCTGTGTTTACGATTTTTACGTTTTTAAAGTTTGTCATGAGTTCTTTATATATCTTTCTGTCTATCAGATCAATAATATATTCTTCACTCATGATTCCGCCGCTGAGAACAATCAGAGACGGATTAAAAACGCAGATCAGGCTTTTCAGACCGATGATGATTTCATCAATCCAGATATCAACTACATGGCGGATTTCTCTGTTTTCAATGTTTTCTTTCTGGAAGATCTGAAATCCGTTAAGTTCTTTGCCTGCTACTTTTTCAACTGCCTGCGTCAGCGCTTTTGCCGAAGCATACTGCTCAAAACAGCCCTCACCGCCGCAAGTGCACGGCCTGCCGCCTGCGTGCGTTATAATGTGCCCGAATTCGCCGGCGGAGGAATGAGAACCTTTATACAGTTCATTATTAATATATATTGCGCCGCCGATGCCGGTTCCGAACGTAAGACAGATAAAATCACTGCATCCCTTAGCGGCGCCGAAAAGCGCTTCGCCGACTGCGGCGGCATTCACGTCATTTTCAACGTATGTTGGAATTCCAGTCTTGCTTTCCACCATTTTCTTAACCATCATTCCAGTATAATAGGGAATATTATCTGTGGCATATACCACGATGCCGTTTTCGGAATCTACCTGACCGGCTGTGCTGATTGCAATTCGGTCAATATCCTCAAAGTCGTCAATAATATCAAGTACTTTGTTGATGATATACTGACCGCCTTTCGCAGCCTCCGTAGGCACAGACTGGATTTCAGTAAGCACGTATTTTTCGTTGCAGACGGCATATTTGATGTTCGTGCCGCCAATGTCAAAAGCAAGTATCCTCATAAAAACACTCCTGTTATTTATAGTTAGATTATAACAGCGGATATTTTTAATTGCAATAACTTATTGAAAAAAAAGGATTATTATGATATTATATCTAATAATAAAAAGTAGAAATTTGCGGATTAAAGGATTTTTAATATGGCAAACGATTATCATGATGAACATCTGGACAGCCCGCTTGTGGTGCATAAAGTAACAGATGCTTCCTATCACGAAACAGAAAACAATGTGGATGTTAACGCAACCCATATAGAAGAAGAGACGGCAACGCTGGAACGCCATCGTTTTAAAAAAGAGAAAAAAAGCAGCAAATGGCCTATTATTCTCACGTTTCTTGTTGTGGTTATTGCCGTTTTCTGTTATCTGTATTTCAGCGGTTCTCTTGCCGGTATCGGTCTTGGAACTGCGCAAACAACTACGGAGCCGGAAACGCAAGCATATACCTTGCCGGAAAACCCGTATGAAGGGATCATCACAGTAAAAGGCACCTATATCTTCTTTGAGGGCGAAGAGGTGGACGGAATAGAAGGGCTTGAAAGCGAAGTGCGTTATCTCGATTCCGGCGCAAGTTTTGTTATCCAGGATGAAGACGCGGATTCCACATTCCTTTATGAGGAAGTGCTGCCGCTTTTGCAGCAGTACGGCATACAGACGGAAGTGCGCTACGTTGTTTCAAGCGGTCTTACCAGCAGATATGAAACCACTTCCGGCGCTGCGCAAAGCACGTCTCAGGCACAATAATCTATGGATTTTAAGTTTATTGATTATGCAGGCATCAGCAATGATCTGAAAACAAAATTAAGTGACCTTGCCGTTTCGGACGAGGTCGCTTTTTTGCGCCTTGCAGAGGAATATGCGAACGGCAATGTTAAAAAGATCAGAAAATGCAGCGATCTTCTTCGTCTTGCGATTGCCTTGAAAGCATTTGAATATACCTATAAATGGTATAAAGAAAAAGGAATTCCGGACAGCATCTTTTTTGATACTGTAAGCGACCTTGGTATATGGTGCAGGGAAAATAATAATAACGGTCTGAAAAATTATCCATGGATCAAACACCATGTTTCGTTTGAACTTTTTAAGATCGGAA